>SDBV01003216.1_pt1 | contig 24311 bp, 15 predicted proteins | sample 2277081 | NCBI WGS metagenome assembly SDBV01 (sample SAMN10402039, study PRJNA504765) | marine sediment metagenome | isolation source: marine sediment core GS10_PC15, 223 cmbsf | place: Arctic Ocean: Southern Knipovich Ridge | collected 2010 | reverse complement strand
GCCCTCGCAAGGGGCGACCTTGTGTTCCTGCGGATTCGGCTGCGCCTCACCCTCCGGAACACAAGGCAGAAGCATTGGCCTGACTCTCATTCAGGTTGGTACAGAATAAAGGGGCAGGTCAGACGGAGTCCGTAATGGACTACGCCCTGCATAAACACATATCTGGCGGCTGGAGACTTTTAGAAAGGTTTCCGGCCGCCCGTTTTTATTCATAGCCGCAGCCGACCGATCGAACTATACCCACAGTCCGCCGAGAATGGTCGCTTGTGCGGCACCGGTGGCGGGCGGACAATGGGCTGCCTTGCCGTCGATCCGCGCCGCGGCCAGCATGGCCACGCAGGCCGAGCTATAAGCGCTGGTATCGAAACCGTATCGTTCGACCGGATAGGTGCTCGACGGGCTCATTCGCATGCGAATGCGCTGGGCCAGGTGAATATTCCGCGCCCCTCCCCCTGCGAGAATCACTTCATGCGGGCGTTCGGTCTGTCGGCCTATCGCATCGGCCACGGCTCGTGCGATCATTTCGGTAACGGTCGCAATCACATCGGCCGGCGCCGTCACGCGATACTTATCGGCCATGGTCGCCAGGCGATTCTGATAGGTCGCGCCCCACTTATCGGGCGCGGTCCGCTTGGGCGGCACTGCACAAAAATACGGATGGGCTAGCAGCTCATGAAGCATTTCCAGATTGACTTGCCCCGACGAGGCGATGCAGCCGTCCGTATCGCAAGGCTTGTCGAAGTGCTCGCCCGCCAGAGCATCCAGCAGGACCGAGCCGGGGCTGGCGTCGAATGCAACGACGTCGGTCGCAACGGATGCGGCCGGCACGACAGATATCGAGACGATCCCGCCGAGATGAACCACCACGCGCGACAGTCGGCCGTCACGAAAAAGTCTCCAATCCGGCCAGGCTCGAACCGGACCGCCCAGCCCGCCGGCTGCGACGTCGCTGGCGGAGAAACAGGCCGAGACGGGGAGATTCGTTTTTGCTGCGATGACGGCTGGGTTGCCCAATTCCACCAGGCCGCCTTCGGTGCGGGCGACGGGCTGGCCCGACGAACCGATCGCGACAATCTGCTGACGATCGGTTTTCGACTCGTCGATTACAGCTATCGCTGCATTTGCAAAAGCCGCGGCGATATCGCGATCCAACTCGGCCAGGTCGGCCGGACGTATTGGTTGGCCTTCGGCTGCGGTTCGAATTCGCTTGGACAGTTCGGGGTCATATGCAAAAGAGTTGGCGTGAAGCTGGCGTACCTTCATGCGATCGCCGCGGCCGGTCACGGAGACCAGCGCCGCATCGACGCCGTCGACCGCCCAGCCACTGGCCAGGCCCAGAAAAATTCGCTCCTTCGCCATGGAAGCATTGTAAGCGAGCAAGCCCAAAGAGCAACCGCGCCTATGTTAGCCCTGCTCTTTGAGCCAACGGTTGACGGCCGCCGCCGCCTGCCGGCCGTTGTTGATCGCATGTACGACCAGCGACGCGCCGCTGGCGCAATCGCCGGCTGCGAACACGCCCCGCTCGGACGTGTGGTACTCGGCGTCGACGATGATATGACCTCGTCCGTCGAATTTCAGCCCCAGCGGATCGGCCAGAGGTTGATGCGCCACATGCACGAAGCCCATCGCCAGAAGCACAAGATCGACCTTCATGGTAAACTCGCTGCCTTCGACTTCCTGCATTTTCATTCGGCCGTCGTCGGTCGGTATCCACTCCACCTCGATGCCATGCAACTGCGCGACCCGAACTCCAACGCCCGAGAGTTTCTTGGTCAGCACGCTCCAGCGGCGCTTGCAGCCTTCTTCCTGCGAACTGGACGTGCGAAGCACTCGCGGCCAGGTCGGCCAGGGCGTTGCAGGGTCTGGCGATTCGGGTGGCTTGGGCATAATTTCCAGTTGATGAACTTGGCGAGCGCCCTGCCGCACGGCCGTGCCGACGCAGTCGCTGCCGGTATCGCCGCCGCCGATGACGACGACAATTTTGTCTTTCGCGTTGATTCGCTCTTCGCCAGGGATGGAGTCGCCGGCGTTGATTCGATTCTGCTGCCTGAGATAATCCATCGCAAAGTGGATATTCTCAAGCCCTCGGCCGGGGATCGTCAGATCGCGCGGGCTTGTGGCGCCCATCGCCAGCAGGACCGCGTCGTAGCGGGCTCGCAGGTATTTCGGCGAGATATCTTCGCCGATATTCGCTGCAGGGCGGAACGAAACGCCCTCGGCCTCCAACTGTTTCAGCCGGCGGTCGAGAATGCTCTTGTCGAGCTTGAAATCCGGGATGCCGTACCGCAGCAGCCCACCGATGCGATCGTCTTTTTCGAAAAGGGTCACCTCGTGGCCGGCGCGGGCGAGTTGTTGAGCGGCCGCCAGGCCCGCCGGGCCAGATCCGATCACCGCCACTCGCTTGTCGGTTTTTTCTTTGGCAAGCTGCGGGACGATATAGCCCTCATCCCAACCTCGTTCGACGATCTGTAGCTCGATATGCCGCACCAGCACCGGCTCGTCGTTGATGTTCAACGTGCAGGCGGTCTCGCAAGGCGCGGGACACACCCGACCTGTTATTTCGGGGAAGTTGTTGGTCGCGTGCAGCGAGTCGCAAGCCTCTTTCCATCGGCCTCGATACACCAGATCGTTGAATTCCGGAATGCGATTGGCCAGCGGACAGCCCGTGCCGTGACAGAACGGGATACCGCAATCCATGCATCGCGCCGCCTGTTGCAGCAGCATCTCTTCCGGCAGCGGGACGTCGACTTCGAAATAGTCCTTCACGCGATCGGTCACCGGTCGATGAGGCACGTCCTGTCGATCATATTCCATAAATCCGGTCGGCTTACCCACGGAACACCTCCTCGGTGGCGGGCGTGAATTCAGTCGATCGTCGCTCACTGTTACGCAGTCGCTCCAGGGCCTTGCGATAGTCGATCGGCATGACTTTGACGAACCGCCCCACCGTTTCCCGCCAGTTATCCAACATCATCGCGGCCTGTTTGCTGCCGGTGCATTCGTGGTGGCGTTTGATCATCGTGCGGAGAAGGCTCTTGTCCTGCTCCTGCCAGACGGTCTCCAGATCGACCATGTCGAGATTGCACAGCGTATCGAACAACTGATGCTCGTCGTAGACGTAGGCGATTCCGCCGCTCATGCCGGCTGCGAAATTCCGCCCGGTCTGGCCGAGAACGATCACCGCCCCGCCGGTCATATACTCGCACCCGTGATCGCCGACACCTTCGACTACGGCGACCGCTCCGCTGTTGCGAACGGCGAACCGCTCGCCGACCAGGCCGTTGATAAACACCTCGCCTCTGGTCGCGCCGTACAGCAGCGTGTTACCGGCGATTATGTTATCGCGAGCCGTAAACGGCGAACCGTTAGGCGTTTCGAGAATAATCCGTCCACCGGAAAGCCCCTTGCCGAGATAATCGTTTGCCTCGCCGATCAGGTGGAGCGTAACGCCCGGAGCCAGAAACGCACCGAAGCTCTGCCCGGCCGAGCCGAGGAAAGTGATCCGCACCGTCTCATCGGCCAGTCCTTCGGCACCGTGCTGTTTGACGATCGCGTTGGAGAGGATCGTACCGACAGTGCGATTTACGTTGCGGATGGGCATCTCCAGTTGAACTTTCTGGCGAGCTTCGATCGCCGGCCGAATCTGATCGAGAATCTTCCAGTCGAGATGATCTTCGATGGTGACCGACTGGGAGCGAACGCGATGGATCGCCCGGCCGTCGGACGTGTCCGGCACTTCGAGAATTTTCGAGAAGTCCAACCCGCGTGCTTTCCAATGATCCACCGCCTCGCGGACCGAGAGGCAGTCCACGCGGCCTACCATTTCTTCCAACGTCCGGAAGCCCAACTCGGCCATGATCTGTCGGACCTCCTCGGCCACGAAGAACATGAATCGTTCGAGATGCTCGGGCTTGCCGGCGAATCGTTTGCGAAGTTGGGTGTCCTGCGTCGCGATGCCGGCCGGGCACGTGCCCAGGTGGCATTTCCGCATGAGTACGCAGCCCAGCGAAACAATCGCCGCCGTGCCGAAGCCGAACTGCTCGGCCCCGAGCATCGCGCCAATAGCCACGTCGCGCCCGGTCTTGAGTTGCCCGTCTACCTGGACGCGGATGCGGTCGCGGAGGTTGTTCATCACCAGCACTTGCTGGGTCTCGGCCAGGCCGAGTTCCCATGGGATGCCTGCATGTTTGATGCTGCTGAGCGGGCTGGCGCCCGTACCGCCGTCGTGGCCGGAGATCAGCACCTCGTCGGCGTTGCCCTTGGCGACGCCCGCGGCGATCGTGCCGACGCCAACCTCGGCGACCAGTTTCACCGAGACCTTCACGCTCGGATTGGCACACTTCAAGTCGTAGATCAACTGGGCGAGATCTTCGATGGAATATATGTCGTGGTGCGGCGGCGGAGAAATCAGCGTCACGTCCGGCGTGGAGTGTCGCAGGCGTGCAATTTCCTCGGTGACCTTATGGCCGGGCAACTGCCCGCCTTCGCCGGGCTTTGCGCCCTGGGCCATTTTGATCTGGAGTTCCCGGGCGTTGGCCAGGTATTCGATAGTCACGCCGAACCGTCCGCTGGCAATTTGCTTGATGGCGGAATTTTTCGAATCGCCGCCGGGCATCGGCTTGTATCGAGCGGGGTCTTCGCCGCCCTCGCCGGTGTTGCTCATCGCCCCAATGCGATTCATCGCAATGGCCATCGCTTCGTGGGCCTCGGCGCTGATCGAGCCGTGAGACATGGCGCCGGTGCAGAACCGGTGGACAATTTCCGAAGCCGGCTCGACCTGATCGAGCTCAATGGGCTGGTGATCCTTGGGTCGCACGAATTCAAACAGTCCGCGAAGCGTGCTGAGCTTGCGGGCCTGGTTGTTGATGGATTCGGCGTACTCGGCGTAGGCCGTCGGGTCGTTCAGCATCACGGCATGTTGGAGGCGAGTGACGGAAACCGGATTCCACAGATGCTGCTCGCCATCGCAACGGAAATGATAGTCTCCGCCGAAATCGAGCTCGCCTTCGGCGTCGGCATTTTCGCCGAAGGCCTCTGTGTGGCGGGTCAGCGTCTCGCGAGCGATTTCCCCCAGGCCGATCCCGCCGATCCGCGAAGCGACACCGGTGAAATATTCATCGACGACATCCGACGCCAGGCCAATCGCCTCGAACAGTTGGGCGCCCTGGTAGCTTCGCAGGGTGGAGATGCCCATCTTGGACATTGTCTTGAGGATGCCCTTTTTGATCGCGGCGATGTAATGGTCTACGGCGGATTCGGCATCGACGGATTCGCTCACGTAGCCGCTGCGGCGCAGCTCGGCCAGGGCGTCGAAGCCTAGGTACGGGCAAATTGCGTTGGCGCCAAAGCCGACCAGCAAGGCAAAATGCATCACCTCGCGCGGCTCGCCGGAATCGATGACGATACCAGCCTCGGCCCGCAATCCACGCCGCAGCAGGCCGTGGTGCAACCCGGCAGCCGCAAGCAGTGACGGAATGGCCGCCCGCTCGGCGGTGATCTTGCGATCGGTGACGATCAGCAGCGACGCGCCGTCTTCGATGGCGCGCTGGGCTGCATCGAGCAGAGATTCCATCCCACGGCGGAGACATTCGCCCGGGTCGCCGGTCACGTCGAACAGCGCGTCGATGGTTGCGACCTTGAAATCGTCGTGATGGGTCGTAGTGAGTCGGTCGAGATCTTCACGCGAGAGAATCGGATGCGGCAGGCGAAGCTGGCGGCAATGTGTCGGCGTTTCGGTCAGCACGTTGCGCTGCTTGCCGGTGTAACTCATCAGGCTCATCACCAGCCCTTCGCGCAGCGGGTCGATGGGCGGATTGGTCACCTGTGCGAACAGTTGCTTGAAGTAGTTGAACAGCGGTCGGTGCCGATCGCTCAACACCGCCAGCGGCGCGTCGTTGCCCATCGATCCGATCGGCTCCTGGCCGGTGGAAGCCATCGGCGCCAGAACCATCTGCAGTTCTTCGCGGGTATACCCGAACGCCTTGAGCATGCGGGCCAACTCCTGTGGGTCGGCCGGCGGACGGCTGGTCGGAGTGAACAGCCCTCGCAACTCGATGCGATTCTGCTCGATCCACCGCCGGTATGGCTTGCTGCGGGCGATGCGCGACTTGATTTCGTTGTCGGTTATGATCCGCCCTTCGACGGTATCGACCAGGAACATTCGACCGGGCTGTAGACGCCCCTTGCGGCGAACCTGCTCGGGCGGAAAGTCGATCACGCCGGCCTCGCTGGCCAGTACGACCCGGTCGTCGGTGGTCACCACGTAGCGGGCAGGTCGCAGGCCGTTGCGGTCCAGCATTCCGCCGACGAGGCGCCCGTCGGTGAACACCATCGCGGCCGGGCCGTCCCACGGCTCCATGATCGAGGCGTGATACTCGTAGAACGCCCGCTTGTCGGTGCTGATGTGATAGCTAGCGCCGAACGCTTCGGGGATCATCATCATCGCCGAGTGCGGCAACGAGCGCCCGCCGCGAATCAGGAATTCCATGGCATTGTCGAACTGTGCCGAGTCGCTCGCCCCGGCCGTCAGCACCGGCACGATGTCCTCGACCGCCTTCTCGCCAAGCTCGCGAGCCAAGCTGTGCTGCCTGGCCCACATTCGATTGCGATTGCCGGAGATCGTGTTGATCTCGCCATTGTGCGCCAGCATCCGGAACGGCTGAGCCAGAGGCCAACTGGGGAACGTGTTCGTGCTGTATCGTTGATGGACCACCGCCATGGCCGAGGTCAGCCGCGGGTCGGCCAGGTCCGGGTAATAGGCGAACAACTGGTGGGCAAAGAACATGCCCTTGTAGCAAATGGTTCTTGCGGACATCGAGACGATGTAGAAATCGTCGGCCGCTTCGGGCAATTGCCTGGCGATGAGCCTCTCAGTTCGCTTGCGGGCTCGATAGAGGGCGTCTTCCAGATCATCTTCGCCTCGGCCGGCGCCGTCGATGAAAACCTGCCTGATGACAGGCTCGCACTCGCGGGCCAATTCGCCCAGGCAACTGTTGTCGCCCGGCACGTCGCGCCAGCCCAGCACCGTCATGCCATAATCCGCGACGGCCAGGCCGAGCACTTCTTCGCACAGCCGGCGCAGCTCAGCCGAATGAGGCATGAAGATCATACCTACGCCGTAAGCACCGCTTTCGCCGATGGCTAAACCCAGCCGCTCTGCTTCTTCGGCGAACAGCTCGTGTGGGACCTGAAAAAGAATGCCCGCGCCGTCGCCGGTGGTTTCGTCGCTGCCGGCCGCTCCGCGGTGATGCAGGTTCAACAATACCTGCTTTGCCTGGTCGATAATATCATGCTCGCGCCGGCCGGAGAGATTCATGACCGCCCCTACGCCGCAAGCGTCATGCTCCCAGCGCGGGTCGTAGAGTCCTTTTGCCTTCGGGTATCCTAACGGCATTGTCGTTTCCTTTTCTCGGCCGACTGAACAAACTGCATGTACAGGCTGCTGCGACGCTCCGCAATGCCCATCATCCATACATTACATCCTACATCAAGGGCCGCCCCTTGATGTCAATAAAGTAGCTCTAACATTATTATGATATGTATAAGCAATTCTAATGGTATGGGGTTAAAGCACAAACAAGGCTGGGGCGGGAGAACCACCTCAGCCTTGCGGAAAATGGAACCTGGTACCGGATGGCAGCCTCTCCATCCGGTCAAGCCCCAAATCTAGCAATCGTAGTACATATGGAACTCATACGGGTGGGGCCGCAGGGCCATCGCATCGAGTTCCTCGGTGCGTTTCCACCGGATCCATGCTTCGATCAGGTCGTCGGTAAACACGCCGCCGGCGGTGAGGAAGTCATGGTCATTTTCCAGGGCGTTGATCGCCTCGGCAAGATTCGCCGGCGTGTGTGAGTATTTCGCCAGCTCTTCGGCGCTGAGCCCGTAAATGTCGACGTCGAGCGGCTCGCCCGGATCGATCTTCTTCTGGATGCCGTCGATGGCGGCCATCATCATCGCCGTCCATGCCAGGTATCCGTTGGCCGTCGGGTCTGGGCAGCGGAACTCGAGCCGCTTTGCCTTTGGGTGGTCGGAGTACATCGGGATACGCACAGCGGCCGAGCGGTTCCGGGCCGAGTAGACCAGGTTGACCGGGGCTTCGAAGCCTGGCACGAGCCGGCGGTAGCTGTTGGTTGTCGGGGCAGCAAATGCCAAAATAGCCGGCGCGTGTAACAAAATGCCGCCCGCTGCATAAAGTGCGTCCTGGCTGAGGCCGGCGTATTTATCGCCCGCGAACAGCGGATTGCCGTCTTTCCACAACGAAATGTGGCTGTGCATGCCGCTGCCGTTATCTTCGAAGATCGGCTTGGGCATGAACGTCACGGTCTTGCTGTTTCGCTTGGCGACGTTCTTGATTATGTATTTGTACCACATGAACTGGTCGCAAATCTTCAGGAGCGACTCGAACCTCATATCGATTTCGCTCTGGCCGGCCGTGGCGACCTCGTGGTGATGCGCTTCGACCACGATGCCGACCTTCTGAAGCTCGACGACCATTTCGTCGCGAAGATTGCCGTACGTGTCGGTCGGGCTGACCGGGAAGTATCCGCCCTTGAAGCTCGGCTTGTAACCAAGGTTCGGTTCTTCGAACCGGGCCGTGTTCCATGCGCCTTCGACCGAATCGATTTCATAGAAACCGGTGTGCTGGTTCTGCTGGTAGCGGACCTGGTCGAAGATGAAGAATTCCGGCTCGGGGCCGATGAAGCACTCGTCGGCAATGCCGGTGGACTTGAGATACTCGGCGCCCTTTCGGACGACGTGCCGCGGGTCACGAGAGTAGTCTTCGCCCGTGGTGGGGTCCTTGATGTCGGCGATAATGCTGACGGTCGGGCGGTTGAAAAACGGATCCATCGCCACCGTCGACGGGTCGGGAATCGCGAGCATGTCGGACTTGTGGATGTCCTGCCAGCCGCGAATCGAAGAACCGTCAAAGCCGACGCCCTCTACGAACGTGTCATCGTTCCAGGTCTCGATCGGGAACGTGCAGTGCTGCCAAGTTCCCAGCAGATCGGTAAACTTCAGGTCGACCATGGGGGCTTCATTTTTCTTGGCAAAATCAAAGAAATCTTTTGGTGTCATCTGAGGCTACTCCTTCGAATGCGGGTTCCATTTTCCTTTTAACTGCTATTCGTACCGGACAACGTCCGCCAAAGCACGCCATCCGGCAGCCAGAGTCCACAACATCTATTTCATATTACAGCTTACATGCCAAAAGTGAAGGTTTTTCATAACTGCCATTCAAATTGAATGTTACAGAGCTATCAATAATGTTTGATTCGGGATTAATTGCGACATTTATGTAGTACCATTACCTATAGAACTACATATATGGCACATGTAGGCCTATAAACCCAATCCTGTCGCTACCATTCGTAGCCGATCGACACCAGAAGCAGAGCAAAGACACAGGAGACTAGAGCGGCTCACTCTGAGCCTGCATCATTTCTGCTGGCTGCGACTACGGCTGACTGCTTCAGAAAACCTTCGGAATATCGTTGTTATTAAAAAAATATGCCTTGGCTTCCTTCCTTGTCAGCCTTGTCTCGCCAACGCAAAACATGTTTCATCTCAATCGTGAACTGCTCTGTCGGTGCAACCAGTGGAACATCAGCCTTTGCATAACATACCACCCTGCGGTCTGCAAGGCCGACAATGTTATTATCCGACTGCGTCGTTGCCGTCTTCGCCTGTCCGAATCCGAAAGCACTTTTCCATCGGCATGACGAATATCTTTCCATCACCGATGTTGCCAGTGCGCGCGCCTTTGACAATGGCGTCGACGGTCGCGGTGACAAATTCGTCATTGACGGCGATATCGAGGCGGACCTTCTTCAGCAAATTGACCTCGATATCCACACCGCGATAGGTTTCGTGATAGCCTCGCTGCTGGCCGCAGCCGAGTGCGTTGGTCACGGACATCTTGAACACTTCCGCCTCGTAGAGAGCCTGCTTGACGTCGCTGAGCTTCTCCGGCTGAATGTATGCAGTGATCAATTTCATGGTTGTGCTCCTGGTTGCAGTATCGATTTACTGCGTCGTAAATACCTGGAAGCCACTGTAGGCCTCCATTCCGTGTTCGCCGATGTCCAGCCCGCGAAGCTCTTCATCGCGAGAGACTCGCAGCCCAACGGTTTTCTTGATGGCGAAGAACACCAAGCCCATCGACACCAGCGCGAAACCCGCACAGGCGATAGCGCCAATGGCCTGGATGCCCAACTGCGTCAGGCCGCCGCCGTAGAACAGGCCGGCAGACATATTCTCCAATTTCAATTCCGGCGAGGCGAACAGGCCGACAGCCAGCGTGCCCCACAGGCCGTTCATACCGTGGACCGGCACGGCCCCGACGGGGTCGTCCACGTGAATCTTCTCCAGCAACGCCACGCCGGCAACGACAACCACGCCTCCCACGCCGCCGATAACAATAGCAGCCCAGGGCGAGACGAAAGCGCAGCCGGCGGTGATCGCCACAAGCCCGGCCAGCGCGCCGTTCATCGCCATCGAGAGGTCGGGTTTGCCGTAGACCAGCCACACCGTCGCCATCGCAACGATCGCACCGGTCGCGGCAGCCAGGTTCGTGTTGATCGCCACCAGGCCGATCAGATTCTCCTGCCCTTCCACGCCCAACGACGAGCCGGGATTGAACCCGAACCAGCCGAACCAGAGAATGAACACGCCAAGCGAAGCCAGTGGAATGTTATGGCCGGCGATGGCACGCGCCTTACCGCCGACGTACTTGCCGATTCGCGGACCCAGCAGAACGGCCCCGATGAATGCAGCCCAGCCGCCCGTGGCGTGCACGACGGTCGAACCGGCGAAATCGGCGAAGCCTATCTTGCTCAGCCAGCCGCCGCCCCAGACCCAATGGCCAATGATGGGGTAAACGAGGGCGCTGATGACGACCGTGTACATCAGGTAAGCCGGGAATTTCATCCGCTCGGCCATCGCGCCTGCGACGATAGTAGCCGCAGCTCCGCAGAACGCCGCCTGGAACAGCCAGAACGCCCAGATCGGCAGGTTGTCCGGGCAGCCAACGTTCTCCGCCAGGCCGAAACCGGACAGGCCTATGAAGCTGTTAGCCTCACCGCCGTCGCCGAACATGAACGCGTAGCCGACCAGGAAGAACGTCAGGCTGGCAATGCAATAGTCCAGGAAGTTCTTGGTCAGGATGTTGCATGCGTTCTTGGTGCGAATGAAACCCGCTTCGACCATGCCGAAGCCCGCCTGCATGAAGAACACCATAAACGCGGCGATCAACACCCACATCGTGTCCAGGCCGCTGATACCTGACGTCTCGGCGCCATCGTCCGCCGCAGCCGGAACGGCCATCACGCTTAAGATCACCGCCGCGGTCAGCAGTCCAAAGAGGAGTTTGCCTGTTGTAGTGTGCTTTCGCCGATTCATTTCCAGTTCCACTGAAACGCCCTTTCCATTGCTGTCGTTCATACACTCAAAATTCTGTAAGGCTACTAACCACGCTAAGCATTTTGCGTGCCAATGAATGGGCGTTATTCTAATTATCGTTTTCTAAAACACTTGCGACTTTCAGCACATTCAGACGACATCTCTAATACAATACAGATATGTCTTTTAATGCCACAATAACTACATTTTTGTCGAATCTAGCCATTCGCCAGGTTTTTCGTTGCAGCGTGCCCAATCACCATTCGTAGCCGATACTCACGCCGCCGAAGAACTCGTCGCTGATCACGTCGGTGTTGATCGCCTGGCTGAATCTCAGGAAGCCGGTCAGAGACAAGCTGCCGTACTGGGCGGGAATGTTCAGCGCACTGGACAGGTCGTAACCAACATCCAGCCCGTACAGTAAATTGTGCAGATGACTGCCTTCATCGAATTGCCCCTTGTCGATACCCAGAACGAACGAAGGCGTGAGCGTCATGTCCTTGAGGCCCGGAACCGACTTCATGCCCATTTCGGATAAGGCGAAATCATGCGAAATGCCCATCTCGATCCAGCAGCCCTTCACGTCGTCGGTATCGAGATAATAGGCGACATACGGATTGAGTACGGACGATTCGGTTCCAAAGAGGAAACTGTCGTCGACCCCCAGCGAGATGTACCACTCGTTGGTAATGTGGGCGTCGCCCTTGGCCTGCGGGAAGCTGTAGGCGATCCATCCGGTCTCGATCGATACCGGTGTGGAGGGAATGTCGTAGCTCCAGTAGAATGCATAATCCACTTCCTGAAGCTTGCCATGCGCGGCCGGGTCGAAATTCTTGTTCTCCTGGCCTTCAAACCACTCGAACCAAGCACAAAAACCCACCGCACCGAAGTCGCCAAGGTCGGCCTCAATGCCGGCCGAGAGTTGATGGTTCAGCCGCTCGTGGCCTTCACCCGAAAACTCACTGAAGTTCACGCCGCGGAATATATAGTCACTCACCAGCGTGTAATCCAGCGAGAACGTCAGCGGAACCGGCTTGGTCCATTCGGATGCTGGCGCGATGGTTGCTTCTCCATCGGCCATGGCCGGAACAGCCAACAACAACACCGCAGTCAACAGCCCAACAAACATCCTGTTTTGCATACGCATCTCATGCTCCTTCCGTGCTTGAGTAGCTACCTAACGCCATCGCGTACTTACACATTTATTACTTAGGTGTTCTTAAAAATCTGGAATCCGCTGTATGCTTCCATTCCGTGCTCGCCTACATCCAGACCTCGTAGCTCTTCTTCCTTCGAAACTCGCAGCCCGATGGTCTTTTTGATGATCAGAAACAGGATCATTCCTATGCCGAATGCCCAGACAAAGGCCACTCCCACACCTATAAACTGCGAAACGAGCTGCGCCGTGCCTCCGCCGTACAACAGACCGCCGTTGGTATCGCCGACACCGATGGCCAGTTCCGCGTTAAACAGGCCACACGCAAGCGTTCCCCACGCGCCGCAGACGCCGTGGACACTGACGGCGCCCACAGGATCGTCAATCTTCAGAATTTTGTCGATGAAGGTGACCGACAGTACAACCAGCACGCCGCCAATTACACCGATGATGATCGCACCGGCGGGAGTAACGGTCGCGCAGCCGGCCGTGATCGCCACCAGGCCCGCCAGACCGCCATTGAGCGTCATTGAAGCGTCCGGTTTTTTGAAAATTACCCATGCGGTGAGCATCGCCGCGATAGCGCCGGCAGCGGCGGCCAGGTTGGTCGTCACTGCGATTCGTCCGATCGACCCGTCGCCGGTGGTCGTGCTGCCTGGGTTGAAACCGAACCAACCGAACCACAGAATGAACACGCCCAGCGCAGCCAGCGGAATATTGTGGCCCATGATGGCCTTGGGCTTGCCGTCAGGCCCGTACTTGCCCAAGCGCGGTCCCAACACGATGGCACCTGCCAGTGCAAGCCATCCGCCGATCGAGTGCACAACAGTCGAACCGGCGAAATCGCAGAAGCCCGTGCTGAGATTTTCCAGCCAGCCGCCGGCGCCTTCGCCGATCAGCAGGCTGCCCCACGCCCAGCCGCCGAATATGGGGTAGATCAGTAACGTGATGAACAGACTGTAAACGAGATAACTGACGAACTTGGTTCGCTCGGCCATCGCACCGGAGACGATCGTCGCAGCCGTGGCGGCAAAGACGGTCTGGAATATCAGGAACGTGTAGTTCCAGCTATCGCCGGTGGTGTCTCCAAGAGCGAACATGGATTGCCCGATCAGGCCGGAATCGCCCTTCACACCGAACATCAGGCCGAAGCCGACAAAGAAAAACGCGATAGTGCCAACAGAGAAGTCCATCAGGTTCTTCATGAGAATGTTCACGGCGTTCTTGGCTCGGGTAAAGCCCGCCTCGACCATCGCAAACCCGGCCTGCATGAAGAAGACCATGAACGCCGCCACGCACGTCCAGACGGTATTGATGTTGTCGGTCAGCTCTGCCTGGAGGGATTCCAAGGTCAACTTGGGCGCGTCGGCTGCCTGCGCCGAGCAGGCCAACACAGCCACAACCACCATGACCAACAATCCACACTTAGAGAGGCTCAAGCCCATTTTCCGCGTCACAATCATTCGATCGCTCCCTTTCGCGTCACCTTTTCAGACAAAGCAAAGATTCATCAGTAAACGCCCCTCCCCTTGCACTATGCGTGCCAAAAAGAGTATAAAATCATTAGTACCTATATATACACTGATTAGATCGCAAGCAGAATAGCTTCAATTGACAGATTATGCTACATACTTGTTATTATTATTGACTTTTAGTACATTTATGTCACTATTCTGCACAAGACGACAGATATGAAAGAGGCGATTATGGGCTCCATGACAGACGACAACACTATGGATTCGACGCGGCATGTCCGCAGGCTCGATTCGCTTTACCAGATCAGCCGAATCCTGGCCGCCGACTCGGCCCGACAGCAGCAGGCCCTGGCCGAAGTTCTGGACGTGCTGGACAAAGAACTCGGCCTGATGCGTGGAACCATTCTGTTGCTCAGCGGCGATGGCGAGGAATTAATCACAGAGGTGGCCAGCAATCTTCCCGAGCACCGCCGGCGTTCGGTTCGCTACAGGCGGGGCGAGGGCATTCTTGGCCAAGTTATACATACCGGCAAGCCAGCCATCGTGCCGAAGGTTTCGCAGGAAAAAGGTTTTCTCGACCGAATCCACCAGCGGCACAAAAACATCCAGGAAGAAATCAGTTTCGTATGCGTCCCGATCCAGCTGGGCAACGAGGTCATCGGCGCCCTCGCCGCCGACCGACTCTTCGACGAATCACTGCCTCTTGATGAAGACGTGCAGGTTCTTAGTATCGCCGCCGGTATGGTAGCCAACGACGTACACGCGAGACGTGCGATCGCCGCCGATCGCGAAGCGCTGGAGGCCGAGAATCTTCGCCTTCGCAGCGAGTTGGAAGACAAATTCCGCCCGGAGAACATCATCGGAAATTCCGGCACGATGCGCGAAATGTATCAGGCGATTCACCAGGTTTCCGGCAGCGACACGACGGTGCTGATTCGCGGCGAGTCGGGGACCGGCAAGGAACTCGTCGCGCACGCGATTCACTACTCCAGCCCGCGGGCGCAAGGTGCGTTTATCAAGGTCAATTGTGCAGCCCTCACCGAAAGCCTGCTGGAGAGCGAACTGTTCGGCCACGAGAAAGGTGCCTTCACCGGCGCGATCCAGGCTCGCAAAGGCCGCATCGGGGAGGCCGAAGGCGGGACGCTGTTTCTGGACGAGATCGGCGACTTCTCCCCGACGACGCAGGTCAAGCTGCTTCGCGTGCTCCAGGAGCGCGAATACGAACGTGTCGGCAGCAACGTCACGCACAAAGCGAACGTGCGAATCCTGGTTGCGACTAATCGCGACCTGGAGAAGGAAGTCGAATCCGCCCGTTTCCGCCAGGACCTCTACTATCGCATCAACGTGTTCCCGATTTTCCTGCCGCCGCTTCGCGATCGAAAGGACGACATCCTCCTACTGGCCGACTTTTTCGTCGAGCGGTACGCCAAGCGGATGAACCGCGACATGCGGCGTATCAGCACGCCGGCGATCAACATGATGGTGGCCTATCACTGGCCCGGGAACGTTCGCGAGTTGGAGAACAGCATCGAGCGGGCGGTGCTGTTGAGCAACGACGGCGTGATTCACGGGCATCATCTACCGCCGACTCTGCAGACCTCCGATGCGTCGGGCACGACCGGCGAAGGATCGCTCAAGGATCGCGTGGCGTTGTTCGAGCGCGACATTATCGTCGACGCACTGAAGCGATGCGGCGGCAATATGTCCGCAGCCGCCAGAGACCTCCATACCACGCCGCGAATCCTGCGATACCGCGTCAGCAATCTCGGGGTAGAACCCTCGCGCTACGTGCGAAAGACTTAACGGCATTATTCTTTGTCCGGAGCTTCCGGCTTCCGCTCGCTGTCGGCTGGCGCCGTGGTAACCGGTGCCGGTGCGGACGTGGGGGCAGGGACGGCGCCCTGGCCGCCCTTGGCGCGAGCTGGCAACTCGACCGTAAGCATCGGCCGGACGAACCAGATCGTCGCCAATGCCGTCGCCAACGCCAATAACGGAAGCCCGAAAGCCAGCTTCCATACGAACGTTTCCGAGCGGACCGAATCCCGCCTTCGCCTCTTGCCCCAGTGCCACATAGGCACGCCCCTCAGCACTTAGTACGGATACCATGCACCGGCTTCGACAGCCCATCGGTACATCCTATGCAGCCCGGTAACGCCGCAAAGAAATGCAAATCGCTCTATTTCTCAGGCAGATACTCGAACCAGTCGAACCAGGCCGGCGCGGTCGAATCGCGTTCGTTGCCGGTCGCGTACATGCCCACGTACACGCCCGTGTAACCGCCGGCGACGCTGGTGGATATGTTGCGCGTCTTGCCCCGGGCCAGCTCTACAAACTCGCCGTCATGCCCGCAGTAGCCGAAGCGGTAGCGTTCCTGCTCGGCCCGGATCTCCAGCACGATCGGCCCGTCGGGCACCTCCTGCCGGGCAAGTTCACATGCCTGCTCTTCGACCATCGCTCGCACCACTACGCATCGCTTGCCGTCGGCGCGGGTCACGGCCAGCGCGTAGTGGCAGCGTTCGTTCATGCGGATGGCGAGGCCGGCCTGCTCGTCGTAGCGCTGCGGATCAAACTCCAGTAGCGTGCGAATCGTGCAATCGAAGTGCCGCTGCCGCCGGCCCACGAACGCGGGCGAATCGGTGTCGGCCAGCGTAACGGCCGAGCCGTTCAATCGCAGCCAGCCCGGCCGATCGGTCAGCGACCAGTCCTTGTCGTACGGATTGCGGATGAAATTCCAGTACATCGCCAGCTTCGCCTCGTCAAAATCGTCGCGCGTCGCCTCCGGCTCCTGCGGATGCGGCGGCAGGCAGTTCGCCTCCATCTCCAGGCTGACTGTCCCGTCGCCGTTGACGACGGGCCAGCCGTCGTCGCTCCATTCGACCGGGGCGAGGAACGTCTCCCGCCCGAGGTGCCAGAGGAATTCGCCGCCGACATTTCGTTCTTTCTGCGCTCGCGTAGCCAGGAAAACCATCCACCACTGCCCGCGATGATCCTCGATCAGGTCGGCGTGGCCGGTACACTGAATGGGCGTGTCTTCGCGGCCGCTGTGCGTAAGAATCGGATTGTGCGGGCAGGGTTCGAACGGACCCCACGGGGAGTCCGACCGCGCGATCGTCACGCAATGGCCCGGCCCCGTGCCGCCCTCGGCCAGCATCAGGTAATATCGCCCGTTGATCTTGTACAGGTGCGGGCCTTCTGGATACTCTCCGCCCGCACCTTCCCATATCTTTCGCGGAGCGGTAAGCAGTTCGCCGCTGGCGATGTCCAGTTCGGACTGCTGGGCCGGTGCGGTGGTCAGGTAGACCTTGCCGTCGTCGAACAGCAGGCTCGGGTCGATGTTCTCCTGATCCAGCCAGACCGGCTCGGACCACTCGCCGCACGGATCGTCGGTGAAAACCATAAAGTTCCCGCCGTGGGTCATGTTGGTGGTGACCATGTAGAACAACCCGTCATGATAGCGGATCGTCGGCGCCCAGACGCCGCCCCATGAGCCGCGCGCGCCATCCAGGCGATTCTGCGACGGGCGCGACAGGCAATGGCCGATCTGACGCCAGTTGACCAGGTCGCGCGAGTGGAAAATCGGCACGCCCGGGAAGTAGTCGAACGTACTGTTGACCAGGTAATAGTCCTCGCCGACGCGGCAGACGCTCGGGTCGGGATAGAAACCTGGAATGACCGGATTGTGGTATTTCATGACCGTTGCCTTCTGAAATCGCTCCACATGTAATCATATTAGGCTCTGTCTGAAAAGTCGATTCATGGTATTATCCGTTGGATATTATGGTTACCAAAGCGATAGTTCCGATTGCAGGCATGGCGACGCGAATGGGCGCCATCTGCAGCGCCGTGCCCAAGGCGATGCTTCCCCTGCCTGCGGGCAACGACAGGCTGGTTCCGGTAATGCATTGGATCCTGGCCGAGACCGCCGCGGCCGGCGCCGAAGAAGCGATGATCATTCTCTCGTCGAACCAGCAAGCCATGGTGGAACAATATCTGGCAGCCGTGGATGACGCAGCGCCCCCCGCCCTGCCGGCGCATATCGAGTTTACGGTTCAATCCGAGCCGAAAGGCTTCGGCCATGCCGTGCTGCAATGTGCCGATTTCGTCGGCGACGAGCCTTTCCTGCTGATGCTGGGCGATCACGTTCATCGCAGCCCGGCCGGTCGAAAAGGCTGCGCTGCGCAGGTCGCCGAAGCGTTCGACCAATACGGCGGTGCGGCTATGATCGCAATGCAATCGGTCGGCGAAGAAGAACTGCCCCGCGTCGGCGTCGCACGAGGCGAGCCGATCGGCCCCAGGGTGTATCGCGCCGAAAAACTTATAGAAAAACCGTCGCCCGAAATTGCCCGCCGCCAGCTCGTCACGCCCGGCCTGGCGGATGGTCAATACCTCGCACACGCTGGAATATACCTTTTCACGCCGGAGATATTCGAGCACCTGCGGGCGCTGGAGGCCGAGCGCGATCAAGGCGGCGGCGAACTGGAACTGACCGACGCCCAGGTTCGACTGCTGCAACAGCACCCCGGCGACTACCGGCTGTGCCACATCGAAGGCGAGGTATTCGACACCGGCTCGCCGGCTGGATACGCCAGAACCTTCGCCGCATTCGCTCGGGATATCTAGTACTCTGTAATATGGAATTTATTGGGTAGATGCGCAGCGCCGACGGTTTGAGGTTAATCGGGAAGAAAAAGCAGGGACAGAAAATGGTAACCCGTCCCGATTAACGCGAGTAACGCCCGATGATAATGGCGGAACAAATGATATATTAAAAAGAAGCACGGGCTTGCGCCCCCCACAGCGGGGTAGTGTATGTGGACTGTTATTGCGAGATGGTTATGGATAAGACGCGAAAACCTAAGTGGGCTCTTGTAAGCTTGGTAGTGGCATGGGTATGTGGTTGCTTTGTATTCGGAGTTGTCGTTAGGCTGCTCTTCGCCCCTCCGATGTCTACATTCATTGTAGGAGCTATTGGGGGAGCTATTGGGGGGATGAGCGGGTTATTATGGTGCACGAGGCGAAAATTTGTGCCAAAAGATCAAGAAGACGAAACAAAGGAAAACGACAACTGATACTGGATTTAATCGGGACTTCACGCAGTGACGGAAGCTTGGTGATCTCTTGTCACTTTAGAGTAGCTTTCGCTCGTGGAATCTGAAGTCTTCCGTCCACCAGGCCGATACCAATAGGGATGTCGACACTAACCCCATTGCCGTGTTTTTAATATGATGGCTTTGTGTGATGTCGCGTACAAGGATGCCAAAACTGCCCATTGTCGAACCGTTGCATCCGCCGTATCATATAATTTCTGTACGGAAGCTCTGCGGAGAACATCATGAAGATATGGCTGAACGGAAAACTCGTGGACAAGCAAGACGCCAAGCTGAGCGTCTTCGACCATGGCATACTTTATGGCGACGGTGTCTTCGAAGGCATCCGCGTGTACGACAGGAAGATCTTTCAGGCCCAGGCCCATATCGATCGGCTGTTCGATTCGGCTCGCGAACTCCGCCTGCCGATCCCCCAGACCAAGCAGGAACTGATCGACGCGATGTACGAGACCGTCCGCGCCAACGAGATCACCGACGGCTACATCCGGCTGGTGGTGACGCGCGGCGAAGGAAACCTGGGGCTCAATCCGTTCAAGTGCTCCCAGCCGGGCGTGTTCATCATCGCCGACCAGGTCGCTCTCTATCCCGAGGAAATGTACCGGAAGGGCATGGCGGTGATCGTCGCCAAGACGGTCCGCACGTCTGCGAGCATGGTCAATCCATCGGTCAAGAGCCTCAACTATCTCAACAACATCGTGGCCAAGATCGAAGCCGTAGACGCCGGCGTCGCAGAGGCCATCATGCTTAACGCCAAAGGCAACGTGGCCGAATGCACGGGCGACAACCTGTTCCTCGTCAAGGACGGGCAGGTTTTCACCTCGCCGATCGAAGCGGGCATTCTGGGAGGCATTACCCGTCGCGTGGTGATCGAACTGGCCAAGCGGATGGGGATCGTCGCACAAGAGGAAGACATCACCACCAAGGATCTCTACGCCGCCGACGAGTGCTTCCTGACCGGCACGGCCGCCGAGGTGATCTCCGTGACGAAAATCGACGGACAGGTCGTCGGAGACGGAAAGGCCGGGCCGATGACGCAGAAACTTCTGGAAGCGTTCCGCGAATTCATCCGCTCGGGCGAAGAACTTTAGCGAACCGACCGGGCGAAACTCATTCCTTATTTATGGCGCGGTGGGGCTCCTGTCCTACCGCGTTTAGTTTCGATAGACCGGTCTCAAGCGAACCGACCGGGCGAAACTCATTCCTGCATCGCCGCATAAAGAACGATGTTCGCAGCCAGTCTGCGTGCGTCGTAGGGCAGGTATCCTTCGCAGCCGTAGGTAGGCAGGCCCTCGACCGGACAGGTAATACCGAACGGGCTGAGCACCACCGCGACCCGGCCGTCCTGCTCGACGCCCCATAGCAGCGGCTGGTGCAACTGCGGCCGGCTAGCCGCGACGGGGTAAGTGTAGCTCACCTTGCGAACGTCGCCGCCAATGCCGCCGGCGAAGGCGCCCGTCAGCAAAGGCGAATCGACGCCGATACGTTTGATCTGCTCCGGGCCGAACATCCTCTGGAGGGTGGCGCGGCTTTCCATGAACAGCCGGCCCTTGCCGATGGCCCGGTCGATCAGCAAACTGCCGCCCCCCTCGATGTACCGTCGCAGCCGATCGATCTGCTCTTCGGAGAGCTTGGCCGAGCCCGTCCCCGTCATCCACAGCAGCGAAATATTCTGCGGCACGGGGGCTGTCAGGTCGACCGGGTCACCCTGGCGGATACCGATCGACAACGCCTCGGTCAGCGTTCGGCTGAGTTGTTCGGTGGCGCCCGGGCAGACGTCCCAGTCGCCGCGATATTTCACGCGCGCAATGTTGATCCATCGTTGCGGCGGCGCGGGCGCTGGCGGCTGGGCTCGCGCGGCCAGTCGGCCACCCAGCGGATGGCGGTCGGTCGCATATAAAGCGAGGTTCGCTGCGAACTGAAACGCCTCGGCCCCCTCCGTCGGACGGTTTATGTGCCACATCCCGCCGATGTCGCTGGAGAGTATGAAAACCCGGGCGCGAAGGTTGTCGCCGAAGACGATGCCGGCCGGCGCCCGCTCGCCATCCAACGGAAACTGCACGCGAAAAATCGGGTGCTTCGCCCGGAGTCGCCCCTGACGAAGCCTCCGCAGCACCTTGGGGATGAGCTGGCGGGAATACTGATAGAACTCGCCGCCACCGCCGTACGACTGGATGAGAACCATCCCGCCGTCGTTGACGAATTTACGAATGGCCGAGTGGATCGTATCGGGAATTTTGGTTTTTTTCGGCTCGCTGATATACAGGATCGGCGCCTCGGCGATAGCCGCTGCGAGGTTCGGATCATCAGCACGCACCTGCTGCCAGCCGGCGGGAGAATCCATTTGCATGGCGAACCACCGGACAAAGTTCGCCGCATCGCGACTGTTGTACTGGGTCATGTCCGACAGCGACAGTCGACTGATCAGCACCGGTCGGTCTGCCTCGGCCAGCGCCAGCATCGCGTAACACGTTCGAATGATCGGGTCGCTCGGCTCGCCGCCGCCTTTGGGCACGGGCCAGCTTCCGTCCGGGCGCTGCTCGGCCACCAGCCTATCGGCCAGCTCGGCCACCCAGTCGCCGCCGGCGAACTGCCGCATGCCAGCTTCGTTGAGCGTGCGGGCCAGCCGGTACAGATAGAAGTACCGCCACTCGTCGCCGGCGCCCCACACCCATCCGGGCGTCGCGTCGAACGAGGCATTCGCACGCAGCCACGCCAGGCCACGATCAATCGCGTCAGCCTGCGGAAGCGGGTTTACCAGCCGCCGACCTCGCAAGCCAGTCGGCTCGCGCACGAGCATCATCGCCGTCACCGCCCCGGCCGTCATCGGCCCGTAGCTTTGCGGGCGAATCCGCGTCTGCGACTCGCCGGGAGGCTCGAAGCCCCACCCGCCGTCTGCGTTTTGGCCGGCCTGCCAATAACTGGCGCATCGGTCCCACACCGCCTGGTCGACCTCCACACCCGCAGCGACCGCGTCTCCAAGTGCGACCACGGCAAGTTGCGAATTGCCATTGTCGCGCCAGTTGGGCGCAATCGTCTCGGCCGGGTGGCCCGGGCCGTAGCCCCACCCGCCGTCGGGCCGCTGCTGGGCGATCAGCCATTTCACATCGGCTTCGACCTGCCGGCCGTACTGCTCGCTCGACAGGCGGCTGAACACCATCACACGCAACGCACGCGTGGCGACGGTTTGGGCATCGACGGCCCGTAAATAGTTGAGCGTCTGGCGTAGCTTATCCGCCCCACCGACCGGGTCGGCCGAGAGAATCGCCAGCGCCGCCAGCGCCTCGGCCCGGCCTTTAAAACGCAACTGGCTGCGGACGGGCCAGCGCCCGTTTTTACTCTGAGATGCCAGCCACCCCGCACCGCGCCTCAGCGCGCGCCGCACCTGGCGCGGAGTATTCGCCGAGGCCGACGCCGGCCAAGAGGCCGTCAGCACGAGCACCACCAGAATGTAAAGAGCTGATTTTCGGGACATTGTTTTACATTATCTTTCACTCGCATCGGCCGCATTGCGGCAAAAGCTATTGTACGGAACTGAGGGCCCGGGTTCGAACAGAACCTCGCCGGACTTTTCTTTTTCGCCTTTTCCGGCAAAAACATTTATCATCCTGTCGATTCAGGATGGCAAAAATGGCAAAGTCACACAAACATTCCCGCAAGCGAACCGAAGAGCCGCCCCAGGCGCCGCCCCCGCTTCAGCGAGCACCGCGGACCGACCTGGCCGTGCGAGTCAGCGATCTGGATGAGTCGGCCTTCGCCGCCATCGACGCCGTTGCGAACAAGCTAATGGATTCGCTCGAAGCGGCCAACTCGCTCGACGAATTGCGCCTCCGCCTGACCAAGGCCCACATGCTCCTGTCGGTCAAGAGCACGCACTCGTCGATCCGCCGGCTGGTCGCTAGCGATGACGACTCGCTCGACCTGGCAGTCGACGCCTTCCCGCTGACGCGCATCCAGCTCGAACGATGCTTCCTGGCCCTGCTGCTGGAAGACAACCCCAAGCGCTGGAATAAACGCTTCCAGAAGAACGCGTGGAAGGCCTTCGCCGAGAAATATTTCCGCGACCAGTGCAGCCTCGGCCATCTCGAACCGTTCAACAACTATTTTGGGACCAGCGGGGCCGGTATCGAGATGCTCCGCGCGTTCGCCCGCCAGATGTACGTCTGGGAAGACGAGCTACAGACCCTTCGCGTGCAGGTCCGCGGCGAGGAGATGGACCCCCGCTGGAGCAAACGCTACATCGCCGACATGCCAACGCCGGGCAAGGCGTTCGGCCTGCTCGAAAACCCAGACCGCAAGAAACTCGCCGGCCTGATGTATCCGTACTACGACAGCCTGTCGCACTTCGCACACGGCGGACTGGTCGGCGTGATGCAGGCTGCTCTGCTGCGCGGCGAGCAAGGCGAGACGGCCGAAGCCCGTCAAGGCCGCGAGCATTTCTGGTACTCCAACGTCATGGAGGCCACGCTGCCGGTCAGCTACGTCAGCCAGTTGATGGTGACGACGCTGTTCGCACTTGGGCTGCTCGACGAGAACCCCCAGTTGCGAGAATTGCTGATCGCAGCCTGGACGCCCTTCAATTGCGACGGCTCGGCCCTCGGCATCGCACTGTGGGACACCTGGGCCGGCCAAGCTCTCGGGGTAATACCCCCGCCCGAGAAAAGCTGAAGCCCGTTCCGCCGGGTGCCATGACGATGGTCGCGCTGGCAAACTAGCCGCGATCGTGAGAGAGCGGTGTTTTTAAGAAACAACAGCAACTGTTCGCTCCTAGCGAATAGAGTGACGCCGGCTGAGACACTCATTAGAAAAACCGCTTACTCACGTGCGCGGCTAGTACATCGAATTTAAACGCACATCGAATTTCAGCGCGCATCGAATCACAACACTATGGGACTCAGGACGGTAGCGCAATAACTAGCGTGTGCGGTATGACTCCTAAAAAAACAGGAGACTGGCGTCAAGCCAATCTCCTGTCCGTTCCGATGTCCTCAATTCCCTCGGCTGCCGCCACCCGGATAGAATTTCCGAGAGGGCCAGGCGCGTGGGCCAAAAGTCAGTTGGTGAATTCAATATGCAGCAGCGCTCGGGTGTCATCAGGATTGCTCGGGTTATACGCCTCGGCTACCCGTTGACCCGTGCCGGTGATTATAAACACTATCGAATTGCCGCTCGCCC
>SDBV01003215.1_pt1 | contig 24313 bp, 18 predicted proteins | sample 2277081 | NCBI WGS metagenome assembly SDBV01 (sample SAMN10402039, study PRJNA504765) | marine sediment metagenome | isolation source: marine sediment core GS10_PC15, 223 cmbsf | place: Arctic Ocean: Southern Knipovich Ridge | collected 2010 | reverse complement strand
AGTTGCATCGATTACATAAGCATCTGCTGAAACGCGTTCTCCTTCTTGTAATAAAACAATATCTCCTACAGTTACCTGTGCATCATTGATGAGCTTCTTTTTTCCATCTCGTATAACAATAGTAGTTGTTTTGATGAACCGTCTTAAACTTTGCAAAATTGATCGGGTTCGTCCTTCTTGAATAGTGCCAACCATCGCATTGAATAGCAAAACGCCCGAAATAATAAATGCATCAATTTTATCATCACCAACAAAAAATATGATGAGTGCTGCTACAAGGAGCATATAGATAAGTGGACTCTTAAACTGACGAAAAAAGACCGTAATCCATGTTTCCTGCTTTGCTTGCGGGAGTTTGTTTGGACCATACTGTTTTAAATGCTCTTTCGCTTGTTGTTCAGATAGACCGGTTTTTATATTGGTTCGATATTTTTCTGATAGGCTCTTGAGGTTTTCTGCTAAAAAATCATGCTTCATATAAAACTCCTACGTATATAAGTATGTTGAACCTTAATAGTAGGAAAAAAAGAGAGATATGTCAGTAATAGAAAGAAAATGATCGCGGGATAACCTCCATCCACATTGCCAATCCCTAATGAAATGAATCGTTCACCCCACTCCCCTTCACGGTTTGGCCTTTTGGTGTTGGCAATGGATCCCGCGAATATTTTAATGACCCAAGTAACAGTATTTACTATACAGCTTCGCATTCTTCACAAACAACAATAGGTGATTTTTTGATGCAAAGAGCTGTATAGCAAATATATTTGATGTGCAAAGGATAAGTAACAAGTTATGTTTTTTTAAAAAAAATAGTTATCAATTTTACTGCCATAGAAATTCAACAACAAGGGCACTGATATTATCAGTACTACCCGCCTTCTTGGCAGCATCTCTAAGCGCGCGTGCAGCACGTTTAGCACAATCATCGTTACCCTCTTCATGGGTTTCTTCAATGTCTCCATACACGTTTTGTGTTTTCTGCGCGGGATCTTCGGGCAGTGGCCCGGTCTCTTTAAGAGCTTTTTGTACAATTCCTGCAGCATCTTTATTGGATAATACATCCCACACACCATCGCAAGCAAGTATTACCAGCTGATGGCGATGAGGCTCAAGCTGTACAGTCTTCAGACCAGGTGTTGCTATAATCCCCTTGCCTATGGGTAATTGTTTTAGTATACCATCTCCCAGGGCACGTGACATTGCCAAATGACCGCCCACTCGACTTACATCATCCTTAGTAGCTTCTGTTATAAATCCACCAGCCCCTTTCACACGCTTATACTCTTCAGGATTATCTGGCTTGTGATCGACAGTTGTTCCCCGTCTTGAAACTTTACCATCCTCATAGACAAGAACTGCACGAGAATCACCAACCCATCCAAGAATAAGCTGAAGTACCCCATTAAATTGTGTAATATGAGCTGTTACGGCAGTAGAACCGGAGATGAATTCGCTTAAATCTTTATCCATATCTTCATATGCTCTTGCATATAGCTCAGCATATACGCTTGCATATATCTCAAAAGATTTAGGGTCGGTTAGGTCTAGGCCCCAGCTAGAGGCTTGTTTTTTAAAAGAGGCTATACGTTCATGTATATGTTCATGCAAAGGAGCTATATAGTTACCATCTTCCTGCCCCCCTTGTGCAATTGCAACTGCTGCTTTCTTTCCTAAATGACCATCAAAGATGCCAAAAAATGCTTCATTTGATTTGTCAAAATTCAGTATAGCAGCATGGGTATCCTCCATCTCGGGCCTTTCACCCTGGCGTCCACTCATACCCCAGTTAAACCCTACTAACTGATCATCAGCCCCTTGAACGATGCTAGAGGTTACTCCGATAGCTAGGGCCAGAATGCATTTATGTGATTTCTTCATAATTCCACCTTATACTTAAAATATTCATAATATATTCATATTTGAATATCGTAGCATAGGGGTGGATTATGTCAAGAGCCAGGATAACTTCTTGACATTTTTTACATATATAGTAAGGTGGTAAAAGACTATTAGGGTAAATATTAAATTGGAATAAGGTTGCTTTTGGTGACCAATTTTGGAGGTTATATGATTAAAAGACTATTATTTCTCTGTTTATTATTAACGGCATTCTCTTGCAAGCCAGCTGATGGCGAAGAGATACCTCAAGGTAATGATGAGCAAATTACCATTGTAATAAAAAGTATAAGTGAAGAATCCGAATCTGAGAAAAAAGAAGTTGAATTTCAGATATCAAAAGAGGTCGCTCTGAAATTCTCTGAAACAATAAAGGGTATACTTGAGATCAATCCTGATCTAACAATAACTTTTGGATCTGATATTGTCAGCCCAGAAGGGCTAAAACGGATACTGCTCCTTTTGGAGCAAGCAAACAATATCTTCGTAGAAAAACCAATATCACTGAAAGGCTCATATAGACAATTAGCTGATCAAGCAATACCACAGCGGCAGGTGGATATTAATACGTGGCTTGAGCTTTTGGCGCTTGCTGATTTTCTCGGTCTTGATAAGCGTATAAAGCAGGCTATCGCTCTCGCTACTGTTAATCATATGCATGATCAACATATGAGCTGTGAAAATATTAGCAACTTAATGCCATCTGATTCAATGATACCGTTGCAAATATTGCCCTATATCGCTCAACAATACTACCTAACTCAACCATATCACCTAATGGAATATGGTGTTCCGAAAGTATTTGAAAATCATCTAAAAGAGATTGGCATTGCAGTTCGAGACCTTATTATACATGAAAAGCCTTTCAGGATCAGTGCGCTTGGAGATGTAGGGCAGCCATACTATGTAGGTCAGTTAGACTTAAGAAAGAGATATATTAGAGACTTAGAGGGCATATCTGACATCCCAAACATAGATAAGGTGACAGTGATCTTCCTCAATAAAAACTTAATCCAGACCATTCCTGAAGACCTTAACCTCCCTCAGCTCAGGGACCTCTTCCTCGATAACAACCAGATTCGGGCTATTCCTCAATCTCTTGTTAATTGTCCTCGGCTAACAAGGCTCTATCTATCTTACAATCAGATTCAAACTATTTCTGAAGCTATTGATTTTCCTCGGTTAAATCATATTGCTCTCAACTTCAATCAGATTAAAATTATTCCTTCTAAATTGCTTGTTGGTTGTCCTGAGCTAACGAGTTTGCATCTCTATGCAAATCAGATTCAAGCTATTCCTCAACCTCTTGAGCTTCTTCATAAGCTGCGGTGGCTCGAACTTAGATACAACCAGATTCAAGCTATTCCTGAACAGCTCAACCTTCTTCCAGATGCGCGTCTCGATCTCGGTGGTAATCCACTTCAAGACATTCATCAACAAGAGCAGATTCATCAACAAGAGCAGAATGAAATTTTGCAAGAGCTTCAGGCCCTTTTTCAACCGGTTCATCTGCAAGGGGAAGAGGAGCACCCCGTTTATAGAACGCTTTTTAGACCAACCACTATTATTGCAACAGTAGCTACTGTTGCAGCTATATCTTATTTTGTTTACCGTTATTTTGGCACACGTAGAAAATAAATTTTGGAGATTTTATCACGTTTAAATATATGCTATAGTACCTACATGATTTTTGCTTTTAAAGGAGATGCATATGAAGATGAAGTTTCTTGTTTTGGTATTAACTATAGGTTATATTCACCTTACTCATCCATGTAGTATATTTGCTTATATTGGTACTAAACTTGCTAAAGCACATGTGCTCAAATGCCTTGCGCGTCTTGAATATCGTGGGTATGATTCAGCCGGATTTGCTTGTTTTGATCTGGTCACAAACGATATTGTTGTGCTTAAAAAACCAGGAAAAATAGAAAAATTAAAAGAGCTTGCGCTTAAAAGTCCGTGTGATGGCTATGCAGCAATTGGTCATACACGTTGGGCAACACATGGGCAAGCAACTGAATTGAATGCTCATCCGCATACTAATAATGATAACACATTTGCTTTGGTACATAATGGTATTATTGAGAATCATTTCCAATTAAAACAGCAATTACTGCAAAAGGGATATACCTTTAAAACGGAAACTGATACTGAAGTTATGGTCCATTTGCTTGATGCTGGCATTAAAGAGACTGGTGATTTGAAAGAAGCGGCCCTTAAAGCAGTTAATCAACTGAAGGGTGCTTGTACCTTTGTTGGCCTACACAAAAATTTTTCTGACACATTGGTAGTAGCGCGCCAACGAGCACCGTTGTGTATTGGCATAGCAGAAGATGGTATGCACATAGCTTCGGACTTTTTGGCATTTGCTGACAAAACGAATAATGTTTTTTTCTTGCCAGAACGATCAATTGCGTTAGTCAAAGCAGGTGCTATATATTCTTTTGATTACGAAGGCAATTCGCTACCGATTGAAACCAAAACGGTTAATCTGCAGCCATCAGCATATGAAAAATTAGATCATGAACATTTTATGCTTAAAGAGATATATGAGCAGCGCACTGCAATTGAACGTACTGTTTCCTATTATAATGAGCTTGGTGATGAACTGTGGCCACAGCTTGGGCTTACCAAACAAGAGGCACGTGATCTTGCCAGCATCAATCTTTTTGGTTGTGGTACCTCATGGCATGCTGCACGAATAGGCCAATTTTTTTTTGAATCGATTGCGAATATGCCAACCGCTGTGCATTTAGCATCTGAATTTAGATACATGAAATTTTTTGCACCGAAAGATTCGCTGTTTATAGCGATTTCACAGTCAGGAGAAACAGCGGATACGCTTGAGTTAATTCGCTATTTCAAACAGCAACATGCACGAATTGCAACACTTACGAATGTTGAAACCAGTTCAATAGTGCGTGAAGCGGATGGATATCTATTAATTAAAGCCGGTCCTGAGATTGCCGTTGCATCTACCAAGGCTTTTTCAACGCAGTTAACCGGCCTTTATTGGCTTGCACATCGCTTTGCCCTTGAAAGAGGATTAATTGATGAGGTTGCAATGCGTCAAGCAGAACATGATTTGTGTTATGTGGCACAGGTACTTGAGCAAACTATTGAGCAATATGAGGTGAATATAATTGCTGATGCGCCTTATTATGCACAGTTTCAAAGGCTTATGTATCTTGGTCGACATGTAACCTATCCGTTTGCGCTCGAGGGCGCCCTTAAGTTAAAAGAAATTTCCTACATTTTTGCACAAGGGTATCCAGCTGGTGAGTTGAAGCATGGATCTATTGCCTTGGTGGATGAACATACGCCTGTGATCTTATTTTCACATCAAAATCAGACTATTTATCAAAAATTGGTTGGAAACGCACAGGAGGTCAAAGCACGCAATGGCCATCTGTTGGTGTTCGCTTTTGAAGGTCAAGATGAGCTTATTCATTTGGCTGATAAGGTCTATATAGTCCCCAAGGTTGCCCCGCTGCTTGAACCTTTGGCAATGACCGGTCTGATGCAGTTCTTTGCCTATCAAATTGCCCTAGTTTTAGGGCGTGATATCGACAAGCCACGTAACCTGGCTAAAGCAGTGACAGTAGAGTGAATTGCACAAGCTATTTCTTGACAAAGTGAAATAATCGGGGTAGTATGGGACCAATATGAATAATACTACAAATGGAGATTCCATGACCCGATTTACCGATCTAAACCTGCAACCTGAGATTCAGAAGGCTCTTGATGAACTTGGTTTTACCAATCCCACGGAGATTCAGGCTCAAGCTATTCCTGTATTAAAGAACAGGCGTACTGATTTTCATGGTCAAGCTCAAACTGGAACGGGAAAAACGATTGCTTTTGGTATTCCTTTGATTGAGCAAGTTGAGGGAGCGGGTAATTTTCCACAAGCACTTATTGTTGCACCAACACGTGAGCTTGTTGTGCAGATTGTTGAGAGTTTACGATCAATTTCAAAATATTGTACTATTTCAATTGAGCCAATATATGGTGGTGTTTCAATAATACAACAAGAAAAAGCATTAAAAAGGGGGGTGCATATTGTGGTTGGAACTCCAGGGCGTCTTCTTGATCATCTTCGCCGTGGTATGCTTAAACTCCATAAACTCAGCATGCTTGTGCTTGATGAAGCCGACGTTATGCTTGATATGGGGTTCAAGCCGGATATTGACGCATTACTTAAGTGTATACCCGATAATCGTAATATTTGGTTATTCTCAGCAACGGTCAAACCGGGTATTGATGAAATTAAAAAATTACATATGAAAGATCCGGTAGTAGTACGTATTGCACCAAAACAGGTGACCACTAAAAACACAAAACAGTATTATGCAATTGTACCACAAAGAGATCGTTTGGCTGCATTGTCCCGATTTATTGATTGCGCACCACATTTTTATGGAATCATCTTTACGCCTACTAAGGTATTGGCTGACCAAGTTTCAAAAACGTTAGCAAAAAAGGGGTATTCAGCAGATGCGTTGCATGGTGATATGAGTCAGACATTGCGTAATAAAGTAATTAAAAAATTTAAAGATAAAAAGATTAATCTTCTGGTTGCCACCGATGTTGCGGCTCGTGGTATCGACGTTGTTGGCCTTACTCATGTTATTAACTATGCTATGCCACGAGAACAAGAGAACTACGTGCATCGTATTGGCAGAACCGGTCGTGCCGGTAATGAAGGAACTGCAATTACCTTTATAGCGCATAGTGAGCTTAATCGGTTAAAGCGACTTGCCAAAAAATTTAAGGCTGATATTTTACCACTGGCAGTTCCCACGGTTGATGATCTCATTGATAAACGTGTTGATAAAACAGCGGAACAGATTAAAACGGTTTGCTCGGATGCTTCTTCAGTTTCACCGGGTATTGTTAGTAAATTACGTCCATTGCTTGATACCTATTCAAAAGATGAGCTTGTTAATGGTATGTTGCATATGCTTTCTTCTTCTCTTGGCCTGTCAACTGAACAAGCGACATTAACAGGTGTTTCAGCAGCTGATGATAGCTTGCAAGAATTAATGCTTAATGTCGGGACTATTGATGGCATCTGTAAAGATGATGTATTAAAGTTTCTTGTTGATTCAAAAAAATTAGAACGCAAAGATATCAAGAAGCTACGTGTTATTCGTAAGCGCAGTTTCTTTACTATTCCATCCGATCGCGCTGATTATCTTGCAATGGTACTTCATAGTAAGACGCTTCGTGGTCGTAAAGTGCAAGTTCGTTTCGTTGCTTAATCAGTTTTTTAGGCATTTTGTTGAGCATGATCTTTCTTATGGGTGTTATCACCTATTTTTTTGTTTTGATTTTCTTTTATTTTCTCTCTTAATTGCAAGAGAGATTTACGTGTTGATTGACCATTCATGCTATCAAGAGCAAGTGGGCGCCTCGGGGCTATTGTTTGCGTATGCAGGCAGATAGGCATAACAAGTAGCATCATAACAATAATAGTATATATACGTTTCATCCGTTTCATCTGTGATCTCCTTTGAATCATATATTCATCTATATTCCCCTATAATAACAGGTATCATTCTATAAAATCAATAGTTTTACATAAAGAGTGCGCGGGTGTAAAATACCATCCAAAAGCCATAAATTCTTACAATCTACTAATTGTGCAGGAAATGCTTTGAAATGGCCTATTTTTTATAACCGCATTCTTTATCAGAGCAGACTAAAGTTACGTTACCATCCTTGTCATATTTTTTCATCAAGAAAGGTTTTTTGCATTGTGGACATGGTGTTTCTTCAATATCGCTGAAAATAGCAAACTTGCATTGTGGATAGTTGCTGCAGCCCCACATAGTGCCACCGCGCCACTTACGTTGAATTATGTCACCTTTCTTGCAAGAGAGACATTTGAATGAAGTCTTCACTTGTGGAATGTATTTGCAGTCAGGATAGCCCGAGCAGGCTTTAAACAGGCCAAATCTACCCTTGACTTCACGCAGTTGTTTGCCACACTTAGGGCACGTTTCCTCAAGCAGTTTGGGAGCTTCAGCTTTAACCAACTCAATGGTACCATCTTCGGCTCGGTTGAAGTTTGAAGTGAAATCGCAATCCGGATAACCTAGGCATCCCAAAAACGGTCCAGATTTGCCAAAGCGTATAGCAAGCTGATTTTTTTTACATGTTGGGCATTTGATATCAGTTGGTTCAGGTTTCTTCTTTTTATCTTCGCCTATGAATGCATCAAGATCAATTTTAAATGCTTCATAAAACTCACGCAGAAGGATGTCACGCTCCAACTCACCTTGTGCAATTTTATCAAGATCCTCTTCCATTAATGCCGTAAATTTTACGTTCATAATTTTAGAGAGATTATCAACGAGCATTTTAGTAACTGCCATGCCGAGCTCAGTTGGCGTGAAACGTTTTTTATTATCACGTTCAACATAGTCTCGTGCCTGAATCGTATTTAAAATAGCATTATAGGTACTTGGGCGGCCAATACCCTCTTTTTCAAATTCTTTAACCAAAGAACCTTCAGTATATTTTGGTGGTGGCTGAGTAAAGTGTTGCTTTGGGGCAATCTTTTTGAGATCAAGTGGATTTTTCGTTTTTAGACTTTTGGGAATTGTTATCTTCTTTTCATTCTCATCTTCTTCAATACCGTATACCTTTAAAAAGCCATCAAATATTAAAGTTGACCCCGTAATTTTGAACGTATATTTGCCTCCTTGAATTACCACTTGGCGTTGTGCATATTGGGCAGGTTTCATTTGGCAAGCTACAAATCGTTGCCAAATCAGCTCATATAGACTTGCTTCATCACGTGACAAGTATTGTTTGGCAATCGTTGGTGTAATACTGACATCAATAGGTCGAATAGCCTCATGCGCATCTTGTGCTTTGCCGCCCTTGGAATATACGTTTGCTTTGGCGGGTAAATATTCTTTATCATAGGTCTTGCTAATATAGCTATGCGCTTGTTTTATTGCAGTATCAGACAGACGTAATGAGTCGGTACGCATATAGGTGATAAGTGCAACGGGAGTTGATTTGTCTTTAAGTGGCAGACCTTCATAGAGCTTTTGTGCAAGCGACATCGTCTTTTTTACTGTAAAACCAAGCCGATTAAAGGCTGCTTGTTGCAAAGTGCTGGTCATAAACGGTGCAAGTGGATTCTTCGTCCGCTTTTTATCCTTGATTTCTTGGATGCTGAAAGCTTCTTTTTTAATGCCAGTTACTGCTTGATCTGCTGACTTTTTATTGTTTATGTCAATCTTTTTTTTGTTTATGTGGGTAAGGGCTGCATCAAAGCTTTCTTTATTATGGCCGAAGGTGCCGATGATACTCCAGTATTCTTCAGGTTTGAAGTTACGAATAGCTTCTTCGCGATCGCAGACCATGCGTAATGCAACCGATTGCACACGGCCAGCAGAAAGCCCTTTTTTAAGTTTTTTCCATAACACTGGTGATACTTCATAGCCAACCCAGCGATCCAGAACGCGACGTGCCTGCTGAGCTGCTACTTTATTAAGGTCCACATCTGCCTTTTGGAGAATTGCCTCTTGAATTGCTGGTGCGGTGATCTCATTAAAGGTTATACGATGTATGGTACTTTTATCCTTAACTACCTTTTCGATTTCTTGGCCAATATGCCAAGCAATGATCTCTCCTTCGCGGTCGGGGTCAGGAGCTAAAAAGATCTCAGATGAGGTTGAGGCTGCTTTGCAGATATCGGCAATTACCTTCTGTTTATCCTTAATTGGCACATATTCAAGTTCAATGGAGCCATTGATGGTCACGCCCAGGCTTTTGGATGGTAGATCTTTGATGTGCCCAATGGTAGACATGATCTTGAACTCGTTACCCAAGAATTTGGATATGGTTTTGATTTTGGCTGGTGATTCTACTATTAATAACTTTTTTTTCATATATATCACAAATTGTTTTTAAATATCCCTATACCCTATTAGTTGTACCATATGTACGTTGTACCATATGTACGTTGTACCATATGTACGTATGCTGTCTATCACTTATCATTATAATAATCAAAAAATTTTCAAAAAGTCAAATAAGATCGTTCTTTTTCTTAATTTTCCTTTAAATAGGTGGTTTTTACACATAATGGAGCATGAAAATTGTTGTTTTGACAGAAAATGATCCATTAGTGGTTTGCTTGATTTCTTTAATCAAATATTTTAGGATGAAATTCATCTGAATGAATTCCAAAAAAGGATGTTAAAGTATGAAGCAAAGATCTATTTTTTTGGTTGTATTGGCATTTATATCATGCGGTATATTATCTGCTGTCAATGTATCTTTTACACCAGGTACGCAAGTTTGGAACATTGCATTAAAAGACATTAGCATTTCAAATACTGTTGAAAGTAAAGTTTGTAATTTTCAGGTCGATAGAGATTTCAATAGTACCTTTACGGTGCTCGATACTATCTTATCTAAAATGTGCTTGGTTGAAAGTAAATCAGAATTCTTTTTAACGAGGCTTGATAAGCTCGAAGATAACGTTACTCTTGATCTGAGCAAGGCTTGCATAATTGAGAACAACCTTTCTATTATTCAATTAAACCTATTATCACTTGATACTAATGGTACCTTTACCGTACTTGATAGCTTGAAGCAAATCATATGTAGCAAAATAGAACTTCTTAACGTTTCCCTTGAGAATGTGCAAACCAATATTATTGGTTTGACACAAGAAGAACTTGATCATGCGGCAACTATAGCAAGTCAACTAGAGGTGCTTAATGGAGAGGTGATGAGTATCAACTCAATCTTAGATACCTTAAACTTTGATCTCAAACTTAATACCGCCTGCAGTTTACTTGACGTGATTGATGGTTGTTTGCAAACGGTTGAGAGCAAAGTTGGTCTCTTGGATGGGGTAATACCAACCGGCTTTGCGGGCACTTTTACAGCACTTGATTTTAATCTTGCCAAAGCCTGCACCATTGAAAGTCTGGTCGATCTGCTATCAGCGTCCTTTATAATAGATTTAAGTGAGGTCTTTTCTGCATTAGCTGAACTCAATGAAAAGATCTGTACCATTGACAGCAAGGTTGATGACATTGATATCCTAACCATCTTAAGCAGTGTTGATCTGCTTGATTCGAAACTTGATCCACTTATTTCAAAACTTAGTGTGCTTGAAAGTGAAATAGATGTGCTTGAAAGCAAAGGAGATGCTGCTGCAGGCAATCCATTTTTTAGTCTGATTGATAATGCAATCCAAATTCTTGATCAAGATTGCTCAATACTTGAGGAGCTCAATAACAATCAGATGCTGGAAAAATCCTGCACTATTGAGAGTAATTTAGATGTAGTAACAACAGAGTTGCCAATACAGCAAAGTAAACTTGAAGTTATTGATCAGGAGTTGCAAACTATAACCAGTAAAATTTGTACCGTTAAAATGGGTAATATTGCCATTAGCAAGCTGTGCCTAGTTGATTCAAAACTTGATGTTGAGCTAAATAGTTCATTAACAATTGAGAGTATTATAGATAGTTTTATTGTCAGTGAAGGCAATATTGATGTTCTTGATGATTTGGGGCAAACTATTTTCAGTAAATTGTGCATCGTTGATACGCAAGTAGCAACGATCTGCTCCAAACTGGATGCGTTACGTTCAGAATTCCAAACTGTCGATAGTAAATTAGATGTAATTATTCCGAATGCGCAAAGCAATCTTGATGGAGTAATCACTATCGAAAGTCGTATTGATAGTATAGCAGAGCAATTAGTAACGGATGCGCTCATCAGTAAACTTTGCTTGATAGAAGATCAGGTATGCACAATTGCAAGCTCCCTTGATATCATGGGACCATTAATTGGCATGCTTAATATGCAAGCGCAAGAGCTTATTGATGACTTCCAAGAAACCTGGACTGTGTTACAAGTGATAGAGAATAAACTCTGTAATGCAGAGGCTATCTTTGGTGCAGTAAGCGACAAATTGATAAATCCCTTTGAAGATGACCTCAGTGGTGTTTTTACTGCCATTGAAGCAGTTGAACAAAAAGCAAGAACAGTAGATGTTAAAGTAAATATATATGAAAGTTTAACTGATGCAATTGACGACATTGATTTCAGTGGTGTGTTTACGGTACTTGATGCAATATCGATGAAAGTATGTACCATTGCATCACGAGTAGATGTTGTTGATACTGCCATTGATGCCATAATAGATTGTTTGGGTACTGGTATCACGGTAGAAGATATAGGTACAACAGGATTCACTATTACTCAACCTGGCAGATATTATTTAGCAGATAGTGTCATGTATGATCCAACTGCGGCAAACGCCGCGATAACGATTTCCGCTGATAATGTCTTTTTAGATTTGAATAACAAAAGCATTGAGCAAGTTGATACGCTTAGCGGTGTTGATGGTATTGAAATACTAGACAATAGCACAAATATCACCGTTGCCAATGGCACCATTCGTACACCTTTTCGGCATGGCATCTTTATTGGTACAGGTTGCATCTATATCACCTTGAAAAATATTCAGATTATCGATGTCCAGGCCCAACGGGGTGTCTTTGTGCAAAATAATAGTAGATACATCTTCATGGAAAACGTAAGCGTTTCGAATTTTAATGACTCCAATAATGAGGGAATCTTTCTTGATGGCACTGGCGCAAACCCTATCACTGATGTTTTTATAAAAGATTCTGTTTCACTTGGAAATGATAACAATGGAGTGTATCTTAACCATTGTGTACGTGCGAACTTGACCAATATCCTTTCAGCATCAAATGGGCAGCGAGGTTTCTTTCTTCAGAATACGGGCGTTACCGAAGATGCTTTTTTTGTCATAAAAAACTGTAAGGCACTAGAAAATGGTACGACACAAGATGGCTTTCGACTAGAGAATATCGATAAATCAGTCATGATGAACTGCGTCTCACAGCTTAATGCCCAAGAGGGTGTTTTTCTGCAAAATGTTAGCGAAACGGTCTTTATGTTTAATAATTTTTCTAATAATGGACGTGCTGGTATTCGCTTCGCTGGTGGTAATAGTGACACCTGTTATTTTGCATTCAACACGATGCTTGTCAATGCTGCTGATAACTTATTTGAAGCGGCTACTAATGGGCCAAATACCATACTCGGCAATTTCGCTTTTGGAGCTGGTAGCGGTGAAAACTATGATATCAATGGTCTTTCTGATTTAACCAACAAAACGAGTGTCATTACACAGACAACTTCATTAGGAGATAGACCAACTGAATGGACCAATATAGATATGAATTAACCCAGGCTACGCTTATCCGGGTCTTCCGACTCGGCAAGCTACGCCGGGCAGGCCCAGGCTACGCTTATTCCGCCGACGCCCAGGGCTGTGGCGGACAAGCCGGCTTGAAAATTCTTGTTTTCCGACTTCGCTTACCTGTTCTTCATAGCTCAAAGAGCGAAGTAGAATCCGGGCCTTTCCGCCGACGCCAAAGGCTATGGCGGACACGCAGGCCGAAGTCTGTCGAAGCTTTAGCGAAGACTGATCGGCAAGCTACGACGGACAGGCTTGCTTTTGAAAATTTCTTGTCTCATCGGGTTTGTTGTGTTACCGTTTTTTGTAATCAAAATATAAAAGAACGATTTTGTGGAGATGTCATTATGTTCTTATTAAGATCATGGAAAGAGTCGCTAGCGCTCTTTGTACCAAAAAATTTTAAGCTCTTTTTGCTGGTGACGATCAAGTCTGCAGTTGAGACCTATGGCTTTTTGGTCTACTACTTTTGGTGGTTAATGTTGTTGGTGCTGGTTTTTGATATGGGGTGCTATTATCCTGAATGTGTGCTTAAAGGAACCACCTGGGCGCGTATTGAAACCACCCTGAAGCTGTTGCTTTTATTTGTACTGTTTGTTTTGGTGCGTCCATCAGTGCCATTAAAAAATTATACGTATATAAAGCAGCAGATACGCAAATCATTGCTTGGCTTTTTGGTTATATATGGTTTTTTTTATATGATACGTCCCGAGATAGGTTCATTTGTTATGAATAGTTTTTCAAAGCTACTCGGGCCATCAACTGCTTTTAATCTTTTATATACGTTGTTAATCTTCATCTATGATGATGCGCCACTTGTTATCCTGCCAGTCTTTGTTTTTTCAGTATTGTTTTTTTTAGATAGTGTTGGATCGATTAAGGAGTTTTTTTTGTCAGTATGGCGCGGTATTAAAATGTTTTTCTTTAATTTTCCCTTTTGCTTATTATCTATCATGATCGTTTTATTGATCTGGAAGGGGCTGTTGGCAACATTCGGTATCTATGGCCAGTACCTGTTCTTTTCATTCATACCATTTGTGGTATCTTACTTTAAAAATATGTATGTCAAACGATTACATGATCAGTTTAATCTTTATTTTGCAGTTTAAGTATGGTGACATTTGGTACCATTGTTTATACGCTGGTTTCGCGTTTTTTATTGTTGTTGTTGATTATTATAACGATAGTTCCTACCATTATCTTAATCTTTCTGGTACCGCAAAAGTATCGGTATAATCGTCTTTATTTCTTTTTGTCAGGATTGTTATATCGCGCTATCTTGCGCTTGTCTTTGTTGCCTATTACGGTGGTTGGTAAAGATAACCTGCCCAAAGGGCCAGCGATTTATGTGGCTAATCATGTTTCTTCGCTTGATATACCTGTACTTGGTTCATTAGTGAATGGAAGGCCGCATTTTTGGTTGGCTATGAAATGGTTAACCAACTTTTGGATATTTCGGCTTTTTTTACCGCGTATGGCTGTGCTTGTTGATATGTCAACACCACATAGTGGAGTGCGTTCATTAATTAAGATCATTCAACTGGCAAAAAAACATGCTATGAGTGTCATGATCTTTCCAGAAGGGCAGCGGTATACTGATGGCAAGGTGCATGATTTTTTTGGGGGCTTTGCATTACTTGCAAAGAAGACCGGGTTTCTCGTGGTACCAGTCAAAATTTTTAATTTAGAGAAAGTATATCCCCCGAATAGTTTTTGGGTGCATTATCATCCGGTCAAGATAGTGATTGGTGAACCGATGTATATGCAACAAGATGAAATTGATGAGGTGTTCAAAGAACGCGTTCATCAATGGTTTGTTAATCAGGAACAGTAATGAGTTACATTTTGCAATGGCAGCAGCCACATATGCTTTATTGGTTGATACCGGTTATTATCTGCATGGTATGGTATCGCTTAAAATTCTACCGATCGGTGCGTTACCGCTATAGCTTGGTGCGTGCACTGGTTAATGATAATGCTCAATCTAACCATATGTATAAACTATTGTTGTTTATACTGCGTTTGGCAGTACTGTCTATGATTGCATTGCTTATTGCTATGCCACGACTTGTTGATGTTGATTCAAAAGTTCCGGTCGAAGGGATTGATATTGTATTGGTGCTTGATGTTTCAGGCAGTATGAACAATCAGGATGATGAATCTGATCCGCGTACGCGCCATGAGGTAGCCAAAAAAGAGGCAATACGTTTTATTGAAAAACGAGATAATGATGCGATTGGTTTAGTGCTGTTTGCCAATGATGCTCTTTCGCGTATTCCCATTACGATGGATAAACAACTACTCAAAGAGGTGATTAGCGAGCTTGAACTTGGCTTTATTAACCCGAATGGCACGTTGCTGTTTACCGGTCTGTTAACAGCGGCAAATCGATTAAAACATTCAAAAGCAAAAAGTAAAATTATGATCTTGTTGACCGATGGTGAACCGACCGATGGTGATATGAGTCCACAGCTGACGATGGACATTATTAAGCAGTTAGGTATAAAAGTGTATACGATTGGCATTGGTAGTGATAAACCACGTTATGTCACGCACCCGCTTGGCCTTATCCCCATCCCGGGTGTTAATAAAGAGGTGCTTTCATATATTGCAAAGGAGACAGCTGGAAAATTCTTTTTGGCTAAAAACCCCAATGATATGCGTCAAATTTATGATACGATCAACAGACTCGAAACTTCTGAGCAGGAATTACCACTCTTTAGCCGTTGGTATGATCTGGCTTTTTCAGTGATTTGGGTTATCTTAGCACTACTATTTGTTGAACTGTTTGCAGCGACTTATGTGTGGTTTAGTTTATGAATATATACAATATGAGTATTCATTGGGCGCGCCCAGATCTTTTTGGTGTGTTGATCATATGTGTCATTAGTGCGGCATTATTGTTGTTCCATCGTTTGCGTAAAACGAAAAAGGTTATAGCTTTATTGTCGGCACCAGAGAACATAAAGCAGCTGTTGCCTGGATATGCATATAGTAAAAAACTTCTTAAGGCATCATTGTTCTTGTTTGGTATATTGTTCTTGTGTGTTGCTTTAATGCGACCTCAATGGAATGAAACGGAAACACCGGTTGCCCAAGAGGGGCGAGATGTGCTTATAGCGCTTGATATTTCACGCAGTATGCTTGCGCAAGATCTGGAACCCGACCGCCTATCTTTTGCAAAGGATAAAATAGGTCAACTACTCAAACGGCTAAAAACGGAGCGTGTTGGCTTAATGCTTTTTTCAGGATCAACCTTTTTGCAATGTCCATTGACCGATGATATTGGTGCATTTTTAATGTTTTTAGATGCTATCGATGTTGAAACGATTTCATCTGGCACCACTGCTATCGATCAAGCTATTAATGAAGCAATTGCCGTGTTTGCAAAGATGCCAGAGCGCAAAAGCAAACTGCTGATTATTTTTACTGATGGTGAAGATTTCTCAAGTAACTTAGTATCAGTTAAAAAGAAGGCAGTTGCGATTGGGTTGCATATTATTACCGTTGGCGTTGGCACGCAGCAGGGAGCCCCAATTCCACTCTATGATCGCCGTGGTCAGCAAATTGGGCATCAACTTGATAGCAAAAACAATGTTGTTATCTCTCGCATGAATGAAGGCATTTTGCATCGATTGGCAGAAGATACAGGTGGTATCTTTGTGCCGATGAGCAAAGCTGATGCTGACATTAAACAGATTCAGCAGTTTATTACATCGTTTGAAAAAGAGCAACTTGCTGATAAGCAGATTAAGCAATTCCAAGAGCAATATCAATGGCCTTTGTTAATCAGTTTTATATGTTTAGCCCTTGAGTGGTTATTATGAAGAAAATGTTTCTTACGTTGTGTATAAGTATGACAACTATACCCTTATTTGATTATGATCGCGCCGTAAGCTTAGCACAAAAGGAGCAATGGCAGGATGCTGGCAAGCAATTCAATATGCTCGTAGCAGAAGATCCTGACAACCCAGAACTGCTCTATGATGCTGGTGTAGTTGCCTTTAATAATGAAGATTATCAACAAGCAAAAGCCTATTTTGGAGCTGCTGAACAAAAGGCTGCAGCAACACGTACCCTCAAAGAGCAGACCTATTTTAATAAGGGCAACACACATGTTGTGCTGCAAGAACTCAAAGAAGCACTACTCAGTTATGAACAGGTGCTGATGCTTAGCCCTGACAATGAACGGGCTCAACATAATCATGAGACGGTCAAAAAAATGCTTGAACAACAAGAGCAGCAAGAAAAACAACAGAATCAAGAGCAGCAAGAAAAACAACAGAATCAAGAGCAGCAAGAAAAACAACAGAATCAAGATCAGCAAGACAAGCAACAGGATAAGCAAGATAAGCAACAGGATGAAGATAAAGACAGCAAGGGAAACGATCAACAAGGTGGTAATCAAGATCAATCATCAGGTGATGGTTCACAAGACTCACAAGACTCACAAGATACCAAGGGTGATGATCAAGAGCAAGAAGGCCAGCAAGATCCCCGAGACGATGATCGTCTTGACCAGGATAGCGATCAGCAAGACCAAAAAGAGGGCGGGCCAGACCAACAGCAGCAGGAGCCCGAGCATGACAAACAACGGGACGAAGGTAGTAACTCTGATCAAAGCACGAAAAAAAATGAACATGAGCAGCAACGAGAGCAGCAGGGCGATCATCAATCACCTTTTGATGAACAAGATGAACAAACTGAACCACAACAACAGGATATGCAAGAGCAACAAAAAGAACAAGAGATGGAGCAACAAGAAGTGGAAGTTTCGCCATTGGATCCAAAGTTGCAGAAGGTGCTTGCCAAACGTTCAGATCGTGATGCCCAGTTGAATAAGCAGTTAGTAAAAGCATTAGTAAATCAGGAGATGAAGGGTCAAGATGGACAGAATTGTTGGTAACTCTATAGCCCTAATAGTAGGACTGTTTTTTCTACCGGTATATGGATCATTATCATTGCAGTTAACCGACATACAAGGGCACCAACTAAAAGATGCTCAAGCAGGAGAGCCATTTTTACTGGTAGTGTCTATAGCCGACGTAGACGATCAAACACAAGAGCCTAAAATAAAAGGCATGCAGGATTTTTACGTCAAGCGCATTGGCTATCGCATGACTACTAAAAATGGCGATAAGTCAGCACAGTATACCTATCAAGTGCGCATTGATAGACCGGGATCCTATCTGTTGGGACCAGCCTATGATCCTGATACTAGCGAGCGTTCACAAGCGGTACGCATAAAAGTTGAATCGGGAACTGGGCGCGTTGGTAGGCAGGTACGTCGTAATCAAAAAGAAAAGCAAATTGAGCCAGTTTTGCTTCGTTTGTGGGTTGATAACGATACAGTGTTTGTGGGGCAAAAGATAAAAACCGTTTTGCGGTTTTATGTTCCTGAAGATACAGAAATTTCTGTTGAACAGATTATAAGTAATGATCCAGCAACAATGCAGGTGAGTGAAAAGTCTGGGCCAAAGAAAGGTACGCAGGAGATCGAGGGAAAAAGATACATTTATTATGAATGGCACTGGGATATGTTTGCACGAACTGCGGGTCAGTTAGTCGTGCCAGCTTATTCATTGGATTACACCAAACATCTTTCGATGGATCAGTTCATGGGGGCTATAGCCACTTTTTTTGGACCGCGCTATGAACGCAAAAGGGTCTACTCTAATGCATTGACCCTACAAGTACGATTATTGCCTGAAGTTGATCAGCCTGTAGATGCCGTTGGCCGTTTCATCAACTATCGTGCTCAAATAAGTCCGGCAGTTGCTAAGCAATATGAAGGCATGGTTCTTTCACTTTCAGTTGAAGGAGATGGAAACGTTGAACGGTTGCAAGCACCCGAGCTTGAGCATATGCCAGCAGAATTTAAATGGTATGCATCAAAAAGTTATATGCAAGAGCTACCAATTGGGCAACGAAAAACGTTTGAATATATTGTGCAAGGCCTCAAGGATGGCGATTGGGAACTGCCTGAACAGAGCTTTACCTTTTTTGATGTTGATGCACGTGCTTATAAGCAGTTGCATACTGCACCGATTTTTATGAATATATTGCCAGGAAACATCCCCATACAGGAGCATGCAACAGGAGTTTGTCTTGATGATAACAGATCGCCATTGCATCATATGCAACCTATCATCTATGACTTTAATAATCATAATGCAGTCGCACCGTGGTCTTTATGGTGGTTTGTAATACTCATGCTGTTGCCACTCATCATGATGTTGTGCTATTGTTCTGCAAGCAGATCTGGATGGCTTATGCGGCATATTGCACCGCGATATGCAAAGCGACGTGCTTTTTCATATGCGGGCAAGCAGCTTGCTCATGCTTATCGCTATCATAATACGCAATCGTTACATGCTATTTTCCTGCAACTGTTTGCTATACGCAACGAACGATCAGCAGCTTCATTAACAACTGATGAGATCAATACTATGATAGCAAATAGTCTTCTGACAGAAGAAAATAAACAAAGGTGGCGTTCCTTTTTTGCCACTATTACAGAAGTGACTTATGCTGGATCTGCTGGCCCGAAAGAAGTGTTGCGTCTTTTTCATGAAGCGGCAGTATGGCTCCAGGAACTTGAAAGGATAATCTGATGCGCATGTTGATCCTGCTAGTAATCTGTTTTTCTACCGTCAGTTATGCTGATAATGAAACCTGGTTTGCGCAGGGCAATGCTCTTTATGAGCAAAAAGCATATAGGCCTGCTCTGCAAGCCTATCAAGAAATTAAACAAAAGAGTCCGGTAGCTTGGTATAATATGGGCAATGCTGCATATCAGCTACAGGATTATTTTAATGCACGTCTTTATTGGTTACGCGCACAACAGCATGGTGATGTGGCAGTATTCACTGCAAGTACTAAAAATCTTATGCGTCTTTCAAAGCAAGGGTTCACTGATCAGTTAAATACAGTTTATGTATGGTTCTGGTGGTTAAGTAGATATTTTTCAATGCATTTTTGGCAACTGGTGTTTTTAATTGCATGGTATACGCTTTTTTTGACTTTATATAAAGGATATCGATTGCACCGCTATGTATGGGTACCATCTATGTTGGTAATGGTTATGTCAATTCCCATTATGGTTGCCTATTGCGCTAAACAACCAAGGGCGTTAGCTCTAGAGGATGCAGCGATATATAATGGGCCAAATAGTTCATACTATTTGCTTGAAACTTTGCCAAAAGGATCGATGGTTGCACTCAACAAAATAGAAAAAAAGTGGTGTAAAATTTCTCATAATAAACTGATCGGTTGGGTCAATCGTGAGCATCTAGCTTATATATAAGCACGGAGTAAGTATCATTAACATACAGATCGATCGTTGGGCCAATATTCTTATTGGAAGCTTGATTATAATTATGTTTCTTATGGTGTCATTGTTATGTATGCACTATTCTTTTTTTATAAAGCAAGTTCATAAATTTAAAGCTCTCAAGCAAGAATATCGTGAGCATGTGAGTAAGATTAAACAGTCCTCTCTTCTTTATTCTTGTTTGCTCGATACAGATGAGATGAACATAATTGATTTTGAGGGGCAAAACATCCAAGAGGCACTCGTTCATAAAAAGTCGAATAAGCGTTTTGCCTGGCCCATTGAACGATCAAAGTTTTGGTTAAGCTCTTTGTTTGGACCACGTAAAAAGCCCAAAGGCTTTCACAATGGCATTGATATGGCAGCACTTAAACGTACACCAGTTAAGGCTGCAGCTGCTGGTGTGGTTGACCAAGTATATGAAGATCCTGTAGGCTATGGCAAAACGATTGTGATAAAGCATGATAATACATATAAAACTCGCTATGCTCATTTGGATAGTATGCTCGTTAAAGTAGGGCAATCGGTCCAAGCAGGGATGTTGATTGGCCGTGTAGGCGATACGGGTAATGTACGCAAACAGGGACGCGATGCCTCACATTTACATTTTGAAGTATATGAGCTTGGCAAAAGAGTAAATCCGCTGTATTTTTTAAGTTAGATAGTATATAAACGTTCACTGAAAGGTAATATATGTTTTTTGGTAAAAAGAAGAAGAAAGAGAAGAAGCCCTTTTTTTCTTGGGCAAATTTTAAAGAGATCGGTTCATTATTGTTTTTGGTTTTCTTGATACGTACCATTGGATTTGGTTTGTATCAGGTACCTAGTGGTTCAATGGAAACAACTATGCTTGTTGGGGGACGTTTTTTTGCTGACAAGTTTACGTATCTATTTACTTCACCCAAACGGAGCGATATTATCTCGATGAATGCGCCAATCTACCCTTATTCTCATAATAAGCTTATGCGTTTATTTGAAGATTATGTATGGGGACCAGACAACTGGACAAAGCGAGTGATTGGTGTGCCGGGGGATACGGTTGAAGGCAACATAGAAGATGGTAAACCGGTGATTTATTTGAATGGTAAGAAACTTGATGAACCATATCTGAATAAATATCCATTGATTGCTGTGTATAAGGTTGATCCATCAGGACTATTTCAACATATGACCGGGCGTAGTTTAAATGATTTTTGGCGCAATGTAACCTTTTATTCATATGATTCTGATAAATCCTATGCTGATCAACCGTTTTATCGTATGAACCCCAAACGTATAGTCACAGGAGCGGATGGCAAACCAATCTTAATGTGGCCAAATGATGCCATCGAACCAACGCAAGAGGTAACGAAAGAGCCGGGTAAAAACTATTGGGATGGTTCGGATGTTTTTTATGTTGCGCTTGGTTCAAGCCAATATTGGTGTATGGGTGATAATCGAAGGGGAAGTAAAGACTGTCGTTGTTTTGGTCCCATTGAGGGGCGACTCATTCATGGTAGAATTCTCTTTTTGATTTGGTCTATTGATAGTGATGAATCATGGTGGATTTTTGATTTGTTTAAGCATCCGATCGATTTTTGGAAGCGGGTTCGTTGGAACCGTTGTTTTAAAATGGTCCATTAATAACAGATAATGAGTTTGCAGATTATATATTTTATGGTACAGTATCTTTCATAAAGGAGTTATGATGAATGTATTACTCTTTCGTGGTCTCATGCTCACAGGTTTAATGTTATTGCCAGCATGTTGGCCAACAGCACAAAAGCACGGTTTATTTGTGGTCAATGTGCTTGATGCAGATTACTTTAGTGATTGTCATATTAAAGGATCGGTTAATATCATACTTGATCAGCTTGATGAGTTTGTAAAAGATCTTGACAAACAAAAAGCTGAAGTTGTTTTCTATTGCTCTAATTACATGTGTGCAGCGAGTGGATTTGCGGCGCAAAAGCTCAAAAAAATGGGCTTTGATCATGTTTGGGCGTATGAGGCTGGCATGGCAGAATGGCATCAAAAGGGTCTGCCAACTACAGGAAAATGCAAAAAACCCTATTTAGAAAAGCAGATTGAGGAACCAGAGCTTGATCAAACAAAAGATATAAGTATAATAAGTACAGAAGAATTGGCCAAAAAGATGCACCTGTAGGATGATTCTACGTCGCCAGAATACCCACCAGGTTACTGCGGGAATGAATGGTTCTAGAATTCTTCGAAGTCTTCTATTACGCTTTAAAAGCTTCGAAGAACAGGTTGTGCGTCTGTCCGCCACTCGCCTGGGCGTAGCAACGCTATGGCGGAGCCTGGTAGCTTATTTGAGCGATGGCGGAAAGTAGGGTGAGGCTACGGTGTCCGGCGAAGCTTTATGCGAAGCCTGGATGAAGAATTTCGCGCGATACGCGCTTCATTGGTAAATTTTGGGCGGCATAGCCAAGTGGTAAGGCAGAGGACTGCAAATCCTCCATTCCCCGGTTCGAATCCGGGTGCCGCCTCCAAAAAGGTAGTGAAGGTATATGGTCTATCATTAAAAAAGGGAGATACTAATAAAAAATTATGGAGGCCGGGGTGGCGGAATAGGTAGACGCAAAGGACTTAAAATCCTTCGGTTCATTGTGACTGTGCCGGTTCGAGTCCGGCCCTCGGCACCAAAAGAAAGAGTGGATTTGACAAATGAGAAAGCAATACATAGAGTGCAATGTTAGGGTTTCTTTTTTGTGAAAGAAAATAGAAATAAATCTCAATATCTAAAAGGATACGTTTATGAATAAGGCAGAATTAGTAGAACGCATGGCAAAATCGACCAAGTTGCCTAAGTCAACTTGCAAGGATTGTTTAGAAGCTTTCATCAGTACTGTTGGTACTGCATTAAGAAAAGATACCCCAGTTGTGTTGACTGGCTTCGGTACTTTTAAAGTAATGAGAAGAAAGAGTCGTATTGGTGTAAACCCAGCAACTGGTAAAAAGATGACTATTCCTGCGCGCAAAGTTCCTAAGTTCAGCCCAGGTAAAGCGCTTAAGGATATGGTTTAATATCTTTTTAAGATGTAGATAATAAAAAAGGCACTCTATTTATTAGGGTGCTTTTTTTTTGATGTCAATATGCTATTGAAGGGCTTTTTTTTGATGATCCTAGGCGGATGGCTTAATTACGTTTCTTATATTTTTTTTATCTTATTTGTTTCCTTTTTTTCTTAAGTTAATTTAGTTTTTGTTAAGTATTTTGCTTGTCCAAAATACTTAACGATCAAAAAGACACCAGCATGCTGCTGGACCGCTCTCCCGCTCGTAATACTAACCACACGCTCTTTAATCAGTCTTCGCTCATCCGTCTTCGTTTGCAACTACGTCGGACTAAAGAGCTACGCCTGATAAGAGCTTTGGGTCAGGGACGAGCTACAGGACTTTCATATTTTTAAATATTGCCTCTATAGCCCAGTCTACACTTACCTGTCCTTCGTAACTCGTCGTAGAGTGCAGTAGGATCCGGGCATTCAAGCTCGGCAAGCTTCGAACTGACAGGCCGGCCTTTTTATCTTAAAAATACTTTGTAAAAGTAAGGAAGTATAGCACTGCTCTTTAAGTTTTACACAATAAATGCCACGCAAATCTTTGAACGGTAATTTTGGGATAAAGGTAACGAAGGCACTATCAAGGTGCTCAAGCCAAAAAGTACTATACCTATGAGATTCTATTCCTCCCCCGCTCATCCTGAGTGATTTTTCGAAGAAAAATCGTATCGAAGGGCGAAATATTTGCTTGAACACATTACTTAAACGGGTTGTAAACTTGACTTAGCATCTTAAATGTTTTTT
>SDBV01003214.1_pt1 | contig 24322 bp, 22 predicted proteins | sample 2277081 | NCBI WGS metagenome assembly SDBV01 (sample SAMN10402039, study PRJNA504765) | marine sediment metagenome | isolation source: marine sediment core GS10_PC15, 223 cmbsf | place: Arctic Ocean: Southern Knipovich Ridge | collected 2010 | reverse complement strand
GAGATCATCCTGCATTAAAATAGGGCAACAGATAAAAGATTTGGTCTCATATTTGTCAGCCCCTTTCCTTTGAACCCTCTGGTCACTCTCTATATCCTTGACCAATAAAGGTTTTTTCTCCAGGGCCACCTTTCCGCATATGTTTTCACCGATTTTCAGCCTTAGGGCTGTAATAAGGGCTTCATCCATGCCCCGAGCTGCCTTCACAACCAACTCGCCTTTATCATCAAGTAGCAGAATCGAGCCGGTTTTAGCTCTTGTATAATTAAGCGCTAAATCCATGATAAGGTTGGAAATAGAATCGATGTTGTCAGTTGAAACAATTGTTTCTGCTACCTCTTTGAGGATGGAAATTTTAGTCTTGAGGATGTTTTTATTTGCCATATTAATGGGGATAATATCTATTTAAAAAATAAATTTAAGCTCCCTGCAGCAAGTCGATGCGACTCCTGATACGGGTCTACACTACATGCAAACCTACCAAAAGTACATTAGCAAATTCCTTGCCAAGGTATAACCGTTTGAAATAACAGCAAAAATAAAATCGTTATTTCAAAATCAACCTCAAAAGTCGGATTTTATGACATAAATATACGTAAAACGCATGAAATTTCCGTAAAAATGGCGAATATCCTTACACAGGATTCGGGCTGTGATTGAGAATTAAGGGGTATAAACTAAAGGTGGAAGGTTTACAGTCAGGCTCCCGGGGCATTTTATGGTATAATTTTACTGGAAAACCATGATTACACTGACCGTACTTAAAATTACACCAATTAAAAACACATTGAAAAATTTAAATTAAATGCCTTTTTACTTTTAGCAGACAATTAGAAAAACACCCCGGATAAAACATATGGATGAAAAAGAATTTTATCAAAAGGCTTTTTTAAGAAATCTCGGCCTCACTACTCCTGAAGAACAGGAAAAGCTTAAAAATTCAAGGATCGCCATTGCCGGCATGGGAGGAGTAGGCGGCATCCATCTGATTACCCTCGCACGATTTGGAATTGGCAAGTTTAATATTGCTGACCCGGATATCTTTGAACTCCCCAATATCAACCGCCAGTACGGTGCTAATACCAAAACATTTGGAATTAACAAAGCAGACGTAATGCTGGGCATGATAAAGGATATAAATCCATTTTTAAAGGTAAGGAGTTTCAGTACGGCACTCAATAAAGAAAATATTGAAGATTTTCTCAAAGATGTGGATGTCTTTATAGACGGTATGGATTTTTTTTCCATTGATATAAGAAGGCTTTTGTTTAACAGGGCAAGGGCGCTTGGCATGCCTGCCATAACAGCAGGGCCACTTGGTTTTAGCTCGACTCTCCACGTCTTCACCCCTGATGGTATGAGTTTTGATGACTATTTTGATATAAATGAGAAAATGACATATACAGAAAAACTGATTGCATTTGCAGTCGGGCTTGCTCCAAGTGCAACACATATGAAATATCTGAAGCTTGATTTTGTCCGTTTAAAAGAACGTACAGCTCCGTCTCTTGCTTCTGCATGTAATCTCTGCAGCGCCTTGGCTGCCACTGAGACAGTAAACTTAATACTTAAAAAGCGCCCGCTAAAAGCAGCTCCTCATTACTTTCAGTTTGACCCATTCTGCCAGGTTTATAAAAAAGGGTATCTTTTCATGGGAAATAAAAATCCTGTACAGCGATTTAAACGCTGGTGGCTTATGAGAAAAATATCAGCCCTTGGGTTAACTCTAGAGGGTTAACCCAAATAATGTATTTAGAAAGCCACAATTGAAGTTCCTGGGTTGAAGGCAGCATTAAAAGAGGTAACTAAACAATGACTCTCACCACCTTACTGTCAAACAGGGCAAAAGAAATTCCCCGAAAAACCTGCATCAAGTTTAAAAAAAAGAAATATACGTATCTTGAAATTGACAGGCTTGTCAGTCTGACAGCAGGCGGACTCCAGGAGCTTGGTGTGAGTATTAAGGACAGGATCGCAATTCTTATGTCAAACTGCCCTGAATATATAATAGCTTACTTTGCCGGATTGCGGGCCGGCGGCATAGTGGTGCCTGTCAATACGTTCCTTACCCCGGAAGAGGTATCATATATACTCATGGATTCCAGCTGTAAAATACTTATATGCAGCAGGAATTTCAGGTCATATGCTGGAGAAATAAAAAAACACCTTCCTGACATGAAAATTTTGACTTTTGACGAGATACCCCAAAAAGAGGTAAAACCCTATGCCGGCGACGAAAAAGAAATTGCAGTTCATCTGTATACATCCGGAACAACGGGGTTTCCTAAAGGTGTAATGCTTACACACCTTAACCTTAAATCCAATGTGGAAGCCTTCATGAAAATCATACACATAACTAACAGGGACAGGATGCTGCTTTTTCTGCCTCTTTTCCATTCATTCACTTTCACCGTATGCGTTCTCATGCCCATATATACAGGTACAAGTATAGTCCTACTGGAATCTGTAAAACCATTTTCACATGTTATAAAGAGTATTCTAAGGGACAGGATAACAATGTTTGTCGCAGTCCCTACCGTCTACAACATCCTAGCAAGAAAAAAGATTCCGTTTTTTTTGCGGTGTCTATTCAGATATTTTTCGAATGTACGGGTGTGCGTTTCAGGTGCAGCAGCTCTTCAACAGGTAACTGTCCAAGAGTTTGAGAAACGGTTCAGATGGCCTCTTCTCGAAGGATACGGACTTACAGAGGCATCACCTGTTGTTTCAGTCAATCCTTTTGACGGAGTTCGGAAACCTTCGTCTGTGGGTCCTCCACTGCCGGGGGTTGAGGTAGCTGTCATAGGAGATAAAGGCAATAGATTAACAACAGGAGAACCTGGAGAACTCATTGTAAGAGGTCCAAATGTCATGAAAGGGTATTTTAATAAAGAGAGTGAGACAAAAGACGTATTGAAAGATGGGTGGCTTTATACTGGCGATGTGGTGAAAATAGACGGGGATGGATACATATACATAGTTGATAGAAAAAAAGACCTCATTATTGTTGATGGCATGAATATCTATCCCCGTGAAGTTGAAGATGCTTTAATGAAACACTCTTCAATTGAAGAATGCGCAATGGTCGGTATAAGTGATAGTAAGGGCTCTGAAATTCCAATACTCTTTATAAAGAAAAAAGACGACGCTTCTGTGGATGAAAAAGTAATCAGAAACTATCTTAAAGGACATATTGCACAGTTTAAGATGCCGAGAAAGGTAATTTTTATCGATGAATTTCCTAAGACCGCTACGGGAAAGATAAAAAAAGCAGAGCTGAGGAAATGGGAACACAGATAAAGACATCTGCGATAATCCGCGTTATTATAAGATATGATTGAAATCAACCTTATACTTGCAGGAGGAGGAACAAGGTTTAGCGCCTTTATTGGGTCACTGTATGCCTTGAAAGAGATGGGTATAAATATCAAAAAAATCGTTGGCATTTCAGGCTGTCGTATTATATATAATGATTGAAAGAAAAGATCTACTGAAAATTATTAATTCAGGTATCCTTGCACCTTCCGGAGACAACTGCCAGCCATGGCAGATTTATTTTGACGGAGAAAAATTAAGCCTTAAGAATCTCGCGTATAAAGACACTTCGCTTTATAATGTAAAAAATATCACTTCCTATATTGCCCTTGGTGCGATGATTGAAAATATGACCATTATGGCTAAAAGTCTGGGTTATGAGGTTTCTGCAAAGCTGTTCCCTGATAGTGAAAATTCATCAAGCGTTGCTATCTTAAGTTTTACTAAGGGGCTGAAAATCTCTGATTCCCTGCTGCCTTTTATCGACAAGAGATCCGTAAACAGAAAAAAATTCAAACCCAGGCAGTTAGACCGCCATGCCAGAGAATCTTTATTTGAAGCTACTTCGGAATTTGAAGGAGCAGAGCTTTACATGGTGGAAGATGATGAAAAGAAAAAATTGCTGGCAAAAATCCTTTCTGTCAATGACAGGATACTTTTTGAGAACAAAAACCTGCATGACTTTCTCTTTAAACATCTGCATTGGTCAAAGAAAGAAGTAGAATTAAGCAGAGTCGGAATGAGCATAGCGTCCCTGGAATTAGGAGGTCTGCAGAGCAGGATGTTCAGGCTTTTATCATCGTGGAACGTGGTTAAATTTTTAAATATTCTCGGTTTCAGCCGTATTGTACCAGCCCAGTCATATAGGTTGTGTAGAGGTTCTTCAGCGCTATGTATGCTGTTAATGAAAGGGAAAGGGTTTAAGGGTTTTGTTAACGGAGGACGTGTGTTCCAGAGGATATGGCTTACAGCCACTTCTCAGGGATTAGCCCTGCATCCCATGACAGGGGTTACCTTTTTAATACAAAGACTGCGTATGACGGATAAAACGGATTTAACTATTGCTCACCACAGGCTTTTAATAGAATTAGAGAAACAACTTGGGAAAATCTTCCCTATAAATGAAGAGAAATCAATAATTATGGCTTTTCGCCTTGGATATGCAGACCCTCCTTCTGACAAGTCCTTAAGGCTTCCGGTAGATGAGGTTTTGATTGAAAGCTCTCCTTAATAAACCCCTTTTTGTGATGTAAATGATTCAAACAATTTGAACTTATAAAGGTTTTCAGTTATCATAAAAATTGTGAAAGCTATTATATTAAGCGGGGGTAAGGGTACACGCTTAAGGCCTCTAACTTACTCTGGTGCGAAACAACTCGTGCCTGTTGCGAACAAACCGATACTTTTTTATTGTATTGACAATATTGCTCAGATAGGCATAAAAGACGTAGGTATTATCATCTCTCCTGAAACAGGGCAGGAGATAAAAGATACGGTTGGTGACGGAAGTCTCTGGGGTATTAATATACAATATATCTTACAGGACGAGCCCGGTGGACTGGCACATGCCATTAAGACTGCTCAAGCCTTCCTTACTGACTCTTCCTTTGTCATGTATTTAGGAGATAACCTGATTGGTGAAGGGATAAAAAAGTTTTTTGATGTATTTACCAGCAATTCACCAGAAGCGTTTATTCTTCTTAAGAAAGTGGATAATCCAAAGCAATTCGGTGTTGCAGAAGTTTCAAAAGAAGGTAAAATCATCAGGCTTATAGAAAAACCGAATGTCCCCCCTTCAAATCTCGCCCTTGTAGGTATTTATATTTTTTCATCAAAAATACACGAGGCTATTGAAAAGATAAAACCTTCAAAAAGAGGAGAGCTTGAGATAACAGATGCTATTCAAGAGCTGATTAATATGGGATGTAATGTCGAAAGCTTTGTGCTTGATACGTGGTGGCTTGATACAGGTAAAAAGGATGACCTTCTTACTGCAAATGCAATTGTTCTTGATGAATGGCTGAAAGGAAGTATAGATGGAACTGTAGACGCTGCAAGTAAAGTTCTGGGACGTGTGACTATAGGTAAGGGTTCGGTTATAAAGAGCAGTACAATACGCGGGCCTGTTGTTATCGGTAAAAATACAGAAATAGAAAATTCTTTTATAGGTCCTTATACAAGTATTGGGGACGATGTAAAGATAATGAAATCTTCAGTTGAGCACTCAGTAATAATGAAAGGAAGCAAGTTAATGGATATTGAAAGGATAGAGGAAAGTCTTATTGGACGAAGTGTAACAGTCTCTAGAGGTAGCAGTACAAATAAAGCCCTTCGGCTTATGCTTGGTGACGATTCGGTGATTGAGGTTTAGAATGGAAGGGCTTGAGGTTAGAAAACTAAATATTTACAAAGACCAGCGGGGATGGCTTGGAGAAATAATCAGAGAAGACGAAGCAACCTTAAAGCCTCTTATGACTTATATATCCATGACTAAACCCGGAGTTGTAAGAGGGCCTCATGAACACACAGAGCAGACAGATTATTTTTGTATTATTGGCAGTTTTAGACTGTATTTCTGGGACAACAGGAAAACCTCAACTACCTATAAAGAACACAAGATAATAGATACATCGGATATTCCTACTATAGCTATTGTGCCTCCAGGTATAGTACATGCATATAAAAATATTGGAAGCAGAGAAGGTTTTGTAATAAACCTGCCAGACAGGCTTTACAAAGGGCGGGGGAAAACTGCGCCTGTTGATGAAGTAAGATATGAAAATGATCCCGATTCCCCTTATAAACTAGAGGAGTAAAAATGAAGTTATTGATAACAGGTGGTGCGGGGTTTATAGGGTCTGATTTTATCAGATATGTGCGTTCAACCCATCCTGATTATTATATTATTAATTTAGATAAACTCACCTATGCCGGTAATCTTGAAAATCTAAAAGATATAGAGAGCTCTCCTAACTATACTTTTATAAGAGGAGATATATGCGATAAAAACATACTGGATGGTGTAGAGTTCGATGTAATTATTAACTTCGCAGCAGAGAGCCATGTTGACAGAAGTATCCTTGAAGCCCGGCCTTTTTTACAGTCAAACATCATGGGTACCTATAACCTACTTGAAATTGCGAGACAGAGAGAATGCAAATTTATACAAATATCAACTGATGAGGTATATGGGTCTATTGAAAAAGAATCTTTTGATGAGAATTCACCACTTTTACCAAACAGCCCGTATGCTGCAAGCAAGGCTGCAGCTGATATGTTAGTCAGGTCTTATATTGAGACCTATAAGATTAAGGCTACTATAACGAGATGTTCAAATAATTATGGTCCATTTCAATTCCCGGAGAAATTGATTCCTCTTGTGATAGTGAATGCGATTAATAAAAAGTCAATTCCGGTGTATGGCAAAGGTGAAAATGTAAGGGACTGGATTTATGTAATTGACCACTGCAAGGCTATAGATACCGTTCTCCATAAGGGAAAACCAGGAGAGATTTACAATATAGGTGCAAAAAATGAACGTCCCAATATCCAAGTAATCAAACTCTTGCTCAAGAAAATTGCAGTAAAATTCAATCTTAATGAAAATGAGCTTATGGATTTAATTACCTTTGTCAAAGATAGGAGAGGTCACGACAAGAGATATGCGATTAACCCTTCAAAAATTGAACAAGAACTTGGATGGGAAGCTGAGACAAATTTTGAGGAAGGCATTACAATGACAATTGAATGGTATAAATCCAACGAACAATGGTGGCAGAGGATTATTTCCGGAGAATACCTGCAGTATTATAAAACCCAATATGAAGAGAGGTTAAAGACTTGAAGATTGCTGTAACAGGCGCAGGGGGAATGCTTGGATATGCCGTAAAACAGGTTTTTGCCGATATTGAACTTATTGGCCTTACGCTCCGGGACTTTGATATAACAGACCTTGATAAAGCTACATCTAAGATTAAAGAAATAAAACCAGATTATTTAATACACGCTGCTGCCTATACTGATGTGGATGGAAGTGAGCTCAATCCTGAAAAGGCATATCTTGATAATGGAATAGGCACAAGGAATGTAGTAATGGCTTGTGAAGCGATTAATTGTCCAATAATTTATATCAGCACTGATTATGTCTTTGACGGCAGCAAAAAAGAAGCCTATAACGAATGGGACAAACCAAACCCCATAAACAAGTATGGTCTCTCAAAACTCATTGGAGAGCTTTTTGTGGCAACGCTAACAAACAAATTCTATATTATCAGAACTTCGGGGCTTTATGGCAAAAATGGGAAAAACTTTGTGGATTCAGTAATAAAGCTGTTGTCAGAAAAAAAAGTCATAGACATAGTTAATGATCAAGTGGGTTCACCTACTTATACAATCGACTTTGCAAATAAATTGAGGGAACTTGTCGGCAAGGGATACGGCACATACCATGTAAGTAACACTTCACAGTGTTCCTGGTATGAATTTGCTGTTGAGATAGCTAGATTAAAAGGAATTAAGACAAAGGTTAATTCGATAACGTCTGATAAGCTTAATCGTCCTGCTAAAAGACCTTCCTTTTCTGTGCTTGAAAATACCATGCTAAGGCTTGAGGGTATGAAAGAATTAAGACATTGGAAAGATGCCCTTAAGGATTATCTTGCCCAGGTTCAATAATTTTTTAGCAATTTCTGTGCAACAACATGTGAAAATTGTCCTCTGTGGGAAGCATAAATGACTTTTAGAGATAATCTAATCACTTTCTTAATACTTCTCCTTAACTTGGGGAAATCTTCCCTATAAATAAAGAGAAATCAATGATTATGGCTTTTCGCCTTGGATATGCAGACCCTCCATCAGACAAGTCCTTAAGGCTTCCGGGAGATGAGGTTTTAGTTGAAGGCCGTCCCTGACAGACAAAATATCATGGGCGGTTCATCTGAACCGCCCATTTTAATCAACTGTATCCGGCCTGTTTGCCTGCTTACATGTTTTAATTCAGAGGACAAACCTGCTCGTTAAAATTCTCTAAGGTATTTTTTACGCTATTGTAATCCTGTTTACTGCCCGGATACACATCATTGAACATGTTGATAACATCGTTGGTTGAAAAGTCGTAGTCCGCATTTGGTGATGCAGCATTAAGAAGCGCTGCCACAGTATGACGTCCTAATGCTTTCAGCCCGCCACCGCCTTGCCAGAGTACTTGCAGAAGTGTTTTACCCGGGAACGCGTTCTCAAACACGTTAGAGAAAAGAGTGTTCGGCGTGTAAGGGGCAGTCCATGAGTCAAAGTGATGCGACTGTTTCCAGTAGCCCGGTGTACAACCTTGTCCTCCACCCTCAAAGGTGCATACAGCAGAGCATCCGTCACCGTCCACATTGTTTCCATCATCACAGTCTTCGACTGGATCAAGAATATTGTCGCCGCAGAATGTGCAGTCTGCCCTGCATTCATTTGGCTGTCCGGCATTTAAGCCAGGGGGATCACAGGTCTCACCTGGATCAAGGATTCCATCACCGCAGAGGGGTTCTATGGGGTTTATAAATACTGGGTCATTGCTCTGGAAGCCCCAATGATTATCACCAACTTCTAACTCACTCTGGCCTGCAAGATGAACATCCACATCAATTTCGCCTTCATTAGTATCATTGACCATTGCAAAAGTAAGGCCTGAGAAATTGTCAACAATCTTTAAACCCATAAAACTATTACCAACAGTGTTACCTACTCCGGCAGGAGGTGTAAACGGTGCATGCGTGTACCAGTAACCACCATCTGTTGTAAATGCAGCCCATGGAGCAGTATCTGTTGAATTAGCTATGTCTGTTGTAATATCATTGAAATCTGTCCATTTTGTTGAAGTGTCAGTCCACAATTTCAGCACTACACCATTAGCAATCTCAGCGTCAGATAGCACTCCATTTGGGTCTGAACCACCTGTATAAGTTCCGAGAGTTATGTGAGGCTGGAGATCATGTATGCTTACACCCGTAACATCAGTCAGGAAGTAACCTGTAAATGTGTCAAGCCCGGGGGTAACATTATCTTCATTCCATATAGTACCAGACACAATACCATCAATATTCTGCACATGCAGTATCCCATAAAAATAGTCTCCAACACTAATTTCCCCGGTATTATCTACATCAACCCAGTTCTCTGCATTGTTGAAGAAGATATTATTCATCTCATCTGGTGCGAATACAGGTTCAGCCATGACATCTTTCATTGAGAAAGTCAGTGCAGCCAGTAAAGCAAGAACTATTATCAGATAATTCTTCATCTTTTCACCTCGTTTGTTTTTAATTTTCTTATTTTAGAACTGTCTTGCCTCATAATACATAAAAAGGTATCTTTATACAAATAAAAAAGGCGGGATTCCCCGCCTTTTTTATGATTATGATAATGTATATGGGTAATGTTACTTCTTGGCTTTTCTTCTTGCGTAAATACCTATAGCTATCAGCCCAGAGCCCAGTAAAAGCATTGTTCCGGGTTCAGGGACATCCATAAATACGGGGTCATTGCTCATAAACATCCACTGACCTGTATACTCCGCCTGTGGAATCTCTATCTCTCCAGAGCCAGCGAGAGAAACGTCTAAGTCAATTTCGCCTTCATTAACGTCATTAACCAAATCAAAAGTAAGCCCTGAGAAATTGTCAACAAGGTTTAGTCCCATAAAGGTTTCACCAACAGTATTCCCTGGTAATGCAGGGGGGATAAGAGGACCATGTGTGTACCAGTAGCCACCATCTGCTGTGAATGTAGCCCATGCGCTTGTATCTGTTGAAGCAGCTATATCTCCTGCAATGGTTGTGTTCTCTGTCCATTTTGTTGAAACGTCAGCCCACAATTTCAGCACTATACCATTAGCAATCTCAGCATCAGATAACACACTATTTGGGTCTGAACCGCCTGTATAAGTCCCGAGAGTTATGTGAGGCTGAAGACTATGTATGCCTACAGCCGTAACATCACTCAGGAAATAACCTGTAAATGTGTCAAGTGTGGGGGTAACATTATCTTCATTCCATACAGTGCCTGCTGACCTGCCGTCAATATTCTGAACGTGCAGTATCCCATAAAAATAGTCTCCAACACTAATTTCCCCGGTATTATCTACATCAATCCAAGTCTCTGCATTGTGAAAGTAAATATCGTTAATCTCACCGGATGCAAATTGAGGATATGCCATAGCATCTTTTAAAGAAAAGCTCAGTGCAGCAACTATAGCAATAACAAATATCAGATATTTTTTCATCTTTTTCACCTCCTCTACATTTTGATTTATTTTTTTAATAAGATTTTCAAACATCGTTGTCTCCTTTGTTAAATTTATCTTATTTTTAAAGTTCATTTGACTCTTTAAGTAGCAAGCCCCATGCCAGTTCCTACGGAATTTTGATAATAACTTAGAATTAAACGATAATTTGCCATTGGTCTTTTTTTATCAAGCTGTGCAAATCCCTGATTTGTAAAGAATACCGACAAATCTTTCTGCCTTCTCCTGAGATTAATCAGCGTTTAATCTGGTGTAACTGTTTGATTTTAAAGGAAAATATAATGATGTACGATACGTTTCATGCCAGAAGAATCATCTCTTTTTCCGGGTAAGGAAATCCGACACAATGTCAGAAAATCCTTAATTCTCATTTTTCCCTGATTTTCTCAAGTGTTACAGTGAGAAAAAGTACATTGTGCAGTCCTTACAGCTCAAATTAAACCTTATTTCAAAAAACTATTCAGATAGAGCCAATGCACAGCCGGGCACACAATAACATCGGACAGGAAATATACAGGAGGCCAAAATCTATTATAAGTGGTTTATTGCGATTGCTCCTCAGGAGTACCGCGTCCAGGCAACAGAATAAAAAAAATTTCTTAAAATAGTAAACTAATAAGCAACTTTAGAAAAAAGGAGTAGTGCAATGCAGAGAATACTTGTCACAGGCGGTGCAGGCTTCTTGGGAAGCCACCTGTGTGAATACCTCCTAAACAAAGGAGATGAAATAATATGCCTTGACAACTTATTCACATGCACCAAAAGAAATATACTTCATTTAAAAGACAATCACAGATTTGAGTTTATTCTTCATGACATTAGACAATTCAAAAATCTCAAAGTTGACAAAATATACAATCTTGCCTGCCCTGCATCTCCTGTTCATTATCAGCGCAACCCTGTTGAGACTATTAATACGAATGTCATGGGAGCGATAAATGCCCTGGAAATCGCCCGGGAATGCAAGGCAAGAGTACTTCAAGCATCAACCTCTGAGGTTTATGGCGACCCGCTGGTTCATCCTCAGCCAGAATCTTACTGGGGAAATGTTAATCCTATAGGTATTCGCAGCTGCTACGACGAAGGTAAAAGGGTTGCTGAAACATTAATGATGGATTATCACAGGCAATATGGAGTCAACATAGGAATCGCAAGGATATTTAATACCTATGGCCCTAATATGTCAGAAGATGATGGCAGAGTTGTAAGCAATTTTATTATTCAGGCTCTCAGAAATGAAGATATTACAATATATGGTGATGGTACACAAACCCGCTCCTTCTGCTATGTATCAGACTTGATAGATGGACTCGTAAAATTAATGGAAAAAAAAGATTTTATCGGTCCTGTAAATCTTGGCAATCCTTTTGAATGCACAATTCTTGAGCTGGCTGAGAAAATCCTGAAACTTACAAAATCACATTCCTGTATAGTGCATAAACCTCTTCCAGAGGATGACCCGACCCAGAGAAAACCAGACATTGCACTTGCAGAAAAAGCTCTTGGCTGGAAACCACTAACAGGGCTTGAAGACGGACTTATAGGGACTATTACATATTTCAAAACGCTGATTTTAAATAAATCTTAGCGCTTCTATTTGTAAATATAGTAACGTAGACAATAAATCTTCTTCAAAACTGTGTCAAATACAAAACACGGAAATCTCTGATTATTCACTCCATTAGATAACTGTTACCTATTGGGGCAAGCAGATAAAATACAGAGTGCACTGATTAAAAAAAATGTTGTAAAATAAAATCCAATGATAGAGAAACGCTTTGAATTAAAATTTCTCCTGAAATATATAGTAAGCATTATTGCGGGCTTTGCTATCATAATTGCAGCTCTTTATTTAGTATTGCCCCGTGCTGATGTCATGCACTATTATGAGGCTATTTCGTCGCTTATTAAGACGAGTGATGCACTTGTAAGAACATTTATAATAGCCGGCTTAATCGAATTTGTCTTTATTATATTCGTAATCAACTTTATCTCCATACCTGCCTCCCATAAGATTGCAGGCCCTATATCCAAGCTGGAGAAGACCTTAGAGAATTTCGCTGACGGAGATGTAACCAAGACGGTGCGCTTCAGGTATTATGATCCGCTCAGGAACGTTGCAAATACTTTCAATAATTCTCTTAAAAACTTTGCTCAAATGCTCAGGGCTATTGAACAAGCGAATAATAACATGAATAAGGCAAGAGAAAAATTAGATGGTACTGTCAAATCCATTAATAAATTCAAAAAGAGTGTAGTTGCACTTGAGAAAGAAATTGAAAAGTTTAAAACATAAATTACTGTTAGCGCTGATTTTTATTATTTTATGTATTACCCTGCCAGCCTTAACAAAACAGGAGATTCATAAGTTTGAGGGAAAATGTTCTATGTGTCACCTGGTGGCAGAAGGAGAAGAAGTTTTTAAACAAGTCTTTGTTATAGAAATAGACTTTCAGTGTAAAATCTGCCATAACAATCTCGGACTTGCCCATCCAACCGGCATGAAACCGTCGATGAGCATGCCTCGCGCGTTTCCCTTAGATAACAGGGGAAGGGTAACATGTGCGACCTGCCACAAAACCCACGGCGAGGAGGCTTATTTATTAAGCAGATTCAGACCGGGAAAAGCCTTCTGTTATCTATGTCATAGCAAAGGTTTAAAGAACATACATGGAGGAGTAGGCATTGTTGCGCATTCCACCAAGAAATACAAAATTAGTAATGAATCGCTCTTTGTTGATAACCTCTCAGCTCAGTGCATGAGCTGTCACGACAGCACCTTAGACAAGGGAGTCAATATAGGAATCGGGACATGGCTTCATGACAAGGGAGGCAGTCATAAAATAGGTGTTGATTATATGAGGGCTTATTCAAAAGACGGATTTAATCATCCGTCACTATTACATGAAAACATTAGACTTTTTAATGGTATGGTTGGATGTGGTACTTGCCACGATAAATACTCTAAAGAACCTTATGAACTGGTAATAAACAATAAAGGCAGTAAACTCTGCCTCGAGTGTCACAGGAAATAGATTTAAGGAGAGAAAATTTAAACATATGGCAAGTAATGAATTAGCTCAATCTCCTAATAGAAGAAGGCGATATGTAGTAAGTAAAAGGCTTCAGCAAAACTTTACTTTTTCATTTCTGTTTCTCGGGCTCTTTATAGCTATATGTGTATTAGCAAGCCTCTGGTATTTTTCTGCAAAAGAAATCAATGAATATCTCTATCGCACTCACCTTATACCTTCAAACCCATGGGATATCGTATTTCCTATAATGCTTAAAACTGCCCTTATCTTTATAATTGTATTGTTTACCGCCTCTTTTGTGCTCACTCGTATTATCTTTAAACGGTTTTCTACTAAATTTAAAACCTTTAATACAGCATTAGAAAAAATCTGTAGTGAGGACCTGGCAACTCCTGTTTCAGAGGGTGGGTTTAACAGTCTTAACGAAAAATTAGAAGAAACCCGCCTCAATCTAAACCGTATGGTAACGGTTTTAAAAAATATTCAGAAAGAAATTAAAGTGGTGGCTGCTGCGTCGGATTATGATAACAAGGTTTTAAAAGACCTCGAAAGCTTAAGCATAAGCTTTAATAACAAACTATCAAAATTTAAATATGGTAGGTAAAGCAAATAAAGGTTTGACCCTAAAATTTTCTTCCAGGTTATGAACAAAGAAAAGATAGAAAATAATATTGTTTTAGTAGGCATATTTCTAGGCTTGGGTGCACCATTAGGGTGGATACTTTTAAGATATCTTACAGATACCAATTTTTCCTTTACTCGAGATATAAGTGACAACAAATTGCTTTATGCATACTTAACAATAGCCACAACTATCGTCTTTGGGATATGGGCCTCTCTATTGTCTAAACAGATAGCGACTTATAAAAGATTATCAAGGCATGACTTTCTCACTGGTTTGATGAATAGAGGAGCTATCTACCAATATTTATCAGACCATTTTGCTCTCGCTAAAAGACATTCTTATCCTCTTAGTGTAATTATGATTGATATAGATCACTTTAAAAAAAATATAAATGATCAATATGGACATATATTTGGTGACTATATTCTTCGAACAGTGTCGTCTACAATCTCGCTAAAAGTTAGAGCAACTGACATCGTTGGACGATACGGAGGTGAAGAATTTTTAGTTGTTCTTATCCATACACAATTAGAGGGTGCAGCACTAGTTGCAGAAAATCTATGCAGAGCAGTAGAAAATTTAAATATTAGAAAGGAAGATAAAAATTGCGCATTAACAATTAGCCTGGGTGTTGCCTCAATAAGTAATGACATAAGTGATTATGAGTCTTTGATAAAGAGAGCAGATAAAAATTTATATACGGCAAAAGGAGAAGGGAGAAACAGGGTTGTAGCGTTATGAAAAGTAAAAAATGTAAATTCCGTAGCGTTTTTAGTAGCTTTTCACAAAAAAAGTTAAAAAAAAGAGACAAATATGCAAGCAAAGAGTGGCTGGTTATTTTCTGGTTTCCAACTGTTTTACGAAAGAACCAAACTAGTTAAGTGGCGGATTCGAAACAACTGCATCTTCTCTATGACCTTTTATAGTAACCTTCCGCCCCTTAACGACAATTTTCCCTTCTGAGTAAAGCTTAATGGCTTGAGGAAAAATTTTATGTTCCTGTTTAAGAATTCTTTCTGAAAGGGAATCCTCTGTATCATCCTCATAAACAGGAACGGCAGTCTGAATTATTACAGGACCTGTGTCAACACCCTCGTCAACAAAGTGTACTGTACAGCCGGAAATTTTAACTCCATAATCAACAGCCTGTTTTTGTCCATGGAGTCCTGGAAATGAAGGTAAAAGGGCAGGGTGTATATTCATTGTTTTATTCTGGAATTCTTTTATAAGCGACCTGCCAACAACTCTCATAAAACCAGCTAATATTACAAGCTCTACCCCTCTGCTTTTAAGCTCATTTGCTATATGTGAGTAATACGAATCTTTATCGGGAAATTCGTTTGGCTGTATTATTAGTGACTCGATGTTATGATTCTTTGCCCTTTCAACTGCATAAGCCCCTGGATTGTCGGTTACGAGAACCGCGATCCTGGCTTTAAGGAACCCAGCGTTAATGCTGTTAATAACAGACTGGAAATTTGAGCCTCTTCCAGAAGCTAAAACGCCTAATGTAAGCATATCCTTTTTACCCGAGCTTTAAATTCCCCATGGGTTGTGGCCTAAGAAACAATAAGTAAAAAATTATCATTTATCATTTCAAATTTTTTTACAAAAAAACATTAAAGTAACTTTGCAATGTTAAACGTAAAATTTGCAATTTGAATTTTTTATTTCACATAGTAAACTCCACGTCTGCCTTTTTCAATACGGCCTATAATAAACGCTCTTTCTCCTAATAAGTTAAGTTTTTTAACTACGCCTGATGCATCAGAGTCACATACGATTAATACAAAACCAACCCCCATATTAAACGTTTTGAACATCTCTTTATCTGAGATCTTGCCTAAAGTCTGGATAATATCAAAAATCTTTCGCTCAGGCCAGCTGCCTTTTTTAATAACAGCTGTTAACCCTGATTTTACCGGGATAATGCGCGGAATATTTTCTGTTATGCCCCCTCCTGTAATGTGTGCCATTGCTTTAATTCTAAAGGTCTTTAATATTTTTAAAATACTTTTTACATAAATTCTCGTGGGTTTTAAAAGTTCTTCTCCAATCGTACATCCCAGTTCTTTAATTGTTTTGTTTGGTTTATATTTTTTAATGTCGAAAAAAAGCTTTCTTGCCAGAGAATATCCATTACTGTGCAGCCCGTCTGAAGAAAGTCCAAGCACAGCATCACCTTCTTTAATGTCCAAACCTCTGATAATCTTAGCTCTTTCAACGACACCAACTGAAAACCCGGCAAGATCATATTCACCGCTCTTGTAAAAACCAGGCATTTCGGCCGTCTCTCCGCCTATAAGCGAACAGCCCGCCATTTTGCAACCGCTTACAATTCCTTTAATTACACTCACAGCAGTTTTTGTTGAAAGTTTTCCGGCAGCAAAATAATCAAGAAAGAATAACGGCTCAGCGCCGCAGGTAAGTATATCATTAACACTCATTGCAACAAGGTCAATACCTACAGTGTCATGCTTTTTTAACATGAATGCAATCTTTAATTTCGTGCCGACCCCGTCGGTACTGCTCACAAGAACAGGGCTTTTGTACTTCAATGAATTTAATCTAAAAAATGCATTGAAAGAACCGATATCATCAAGGACTTCTTGTCTGAAAGTAGAACGAACCGCGGTTTTTATAATATTAATTAATTTATTGCCCTTGTCGATATCTACCCCGGAGGTTTTGTATGTAAGTGTCATAAAATCCTCAAATTTCAAACAAACTCAATTCTGATTCCTGCGAATTGTAGGACACTAAATGTACAGAATAGTTTCATTTTACTGCTCCTATTTTTTTCAGCCCGGCCTTTGCTGCCTTTTGCGCTGCTTCTTTTTTGGTTTTACCTCTGCCGATACCATAAGAATTATTTTTTATAAAAACCTCAACTTCAAAAGTCTTCATGTGTTCAGGTCCTTCTTCATTATGGACTTTATATCTGGGCAATACTTTAAATTCTCCTTGAACAACTTCCTGGAAACTGGTTTTAAAATCAAAAAGCAGGTTCTTTGAAACAAGTGTTTTTATTCTGTCTTCCAAATTTTTTAGCGCAAATTCTTTTGCCCTCTTAAATCCACCATCAAAATAAATAGCAGCTAAAATTGCTTCAAAGGCATTAGCAAGAAGAGATGATTTCTTTCTTCCTCCGCTCGTCTCTTCTCCTTTTCCCAAACGCAGATAAGAACCGATATTAAGTTCTAAAGCAATGTCTGTCAGAGTTGTCTCCTGCACTGCATATGCCCTTATTTTCGAAAGTTCTGCCTCTGTATATTGTGGATAAACATTAAAAAGATACTCGCAGACAACAAGATCCAAGACTGCGTCGCCAAAAAACTCAAGCCGTTCGTTAAAAGGTTCTAAACCCTGCAACTTTTCCTTAGCAAATGACTTGTGGGTAAGCGCCTCTTTTATTAAAGATTTTCTTTTGAACTTGTAGCCTATTTTTGTTTCAAGATGTTGTATGTTTTCTGAGGACGATACTTGCATTTGTTCCACCAAAGCCGAATGAGTTAGACATTGCCGCACTTATATCCATTAATCGTGCCTTATGAGGTACATAGTCAAGGTCACATTTTGGATCCGGGTTTTCAAGATTGATAGTCGGCGGCGCAATATCATTAAAGATACTAAGGACAGTTATTACCCCTTCAAGTCCGCCTGAAGCTCCGAGAAGATGCCCTGTCATTGATTTTGTAGAGCTCACAGCAAGCTCATAAGCATGTTTCCCGAATACCTTCTTGATTGCTGCGGTCTCTAATTCATCATTGTATTTGGTAGATGTTCCATGCGCGTTGATATAATTTACTTCTTCGGGTTTGATACCGCTGTCCATTAAAGCTGCCTGCATACATCTGGCTGCTCCCTCACCATTAGGTGAAGGTGTAGTAAAATGATATGCATCACCAGTCATACCGTATCCAATAAGTTCAGCGTAAATCCTGGCGCCTCTGTTTACAGCATGTTCCATTTCTTCAAGTATAAGAATTCCTGCTCCTTCTCCAATTACAAAACCATCTCTGTCTTTATCAAAAGGTCTGCTTGCTCTTTCGGGTTCATTATTTCTTGTAGACAAGGCTCTCATTGCTGTAAAGCCTCCCACACCAAGAGGGGATATGACAGCTTCAGTTCCACCAGCAATCATAGCATCAACTTCCCCTCGCTGTATTATCCTGAAGGCATCACCAATGGAATGCGTACCGCTGGCACAGGCTGTTGCAACAGCCGAATTTGGACCTTTTACTCCACAACGAATAGCAATCTGGCCTGCAGCAAGATTTATTATCACCATAGGGATAAAAAATGGGGTTACCTTTTTAGGACCTTTTTCAAGAATAACCGAGTGGTAGCGTTCAATTGAAGACAGACCCCCCATTCCCGACCCAACGATTACCCCGACTCTCTCAGCATTATCATTTGTAATCTTAAGTTTTGAGTCGTCCATTGCCATTATTGCAGCAGCAATGCCCAGATGGATAAACCTGTCCATCTTTTTCTGTTCTTTAATTTCAATAAACCTGTCTACTTCAAAATCCTGAACTTCCCCTGCTATCTGGCATGGAAATCCCGTGGAATCAAACTGCGTTATTTTTCTGATACCCGAACGGCCATCTAAGAGACCCTTCCAGGTTTTTTCCGTACCAGTACCAAGAGGACTAATCATCCCTACACCAGTTACTACTACTTTTCTTCTCATATAATTACAGTCATTAGAGGAATGCAGACAGTGTTAATTGCCTGATTTGCTTTCTATATATTTTATAGCATCCTGGACCTTAAGAATTTTTTCCGCATCCTCATCAGGAATTTCAACATCAAAAGCCTCCTCAAAAGCCATTACAAGCTCTACGGTATCAAGAGAATCTGCTCCAAGATCATCCATAAAAGATGCCTCCGGGATAACTTTTTCCAAATCAATACCAAGCTGCTTTGAAATTATCTCTTTTACTTTTTCTTCCACTGCCATTAAACACCTCCAAATGTCAATTTTCAACTGTTAATTGTTTACCCCGTTGGAAAGCCCCGTCCCTCCAGGGTGCAGACGCTATAATATAGAAATATCTTCTCCAAAGTGGTTTACATATACATTCCGCCATTTATATGAAGCACCTGACCGGTAATATAATCTGCCGCCTTTGAAGCAAGGAATATAACTGCATCAGCTACATCTTCAGCAGTACCAAGCTGACCAAGAGGTATAGACCTCTTCATCTCTTCTTTAATTTTCTCAGGCATTACGTCGGTCATGGCTGTTTGAATAAAACCCGGGGCAACAGCATTTGCTCTAATGCCCCGTATTGCATATTCTTTTGCAATAGTTTTTGTAAGACCAACAATACCTGCCTTTGAAGCACTGTAGTTTACCTGGCCAGGGTTGCCTGTAAACGCAACAACTGAGGATATGTTAATAATCTTTCCGTAATGTTGTTTAGCCATCAATTTTATTGCTTCTTTGCTGCAGAGAAACGTACCTTTTAGATTGACATCTAAAACCGCATTCCAATCTTCATCTCTCATCCTGAGTACCAATGCATCTCTTGTAATACCAGCGTTGTTAACAAGAATATCCAATCGACCAAACTCTTTCATAAACAGCTCGAATGCCGACCTGACTTCGCTTTGTTCGGAAACATTGAGTTTAATTGCCAGGCATTTTACTCCGAGTACTTCAATCTCCCGTGCCGTAGCCTCTGCCTTTTCAATGTTCGTATCTGCCACTGCAATATTTGCACCTTCCTTTGCCATCCCAACAGCAATTGATTTGCCTATACCCTGAGCGGCGCCTGTAATAAAAGCATTGCTGTCTTTAAGTCTCATATGGTTCACTGTTGCCAGACTAAGACATTTTAAATTTTAGGATTTAATATACCTAAAAAATAAGGCGAGAATATTATATAATTTCAACTCTAATAAGGCAAGCTTTTTTGCTTTTCAAAACTCCTTACAGAAAACCCCGTTAAAAGCTCAAAGATAAACAAATCTGCAAAAGGAAATCAAAATGTAATTGCAAGAATTTATAAAAAAACATGTAATTATGCATTACAATAATTTCAAAAAGAGTCTATAATGATTGAACTCTTCTGATTTCTCTGAAATTAAGTTGATATGATACCCTTAATTTGCTATAATTTTTAAACCATTTAGATAATGGGAAGAGGATTTAGTTGTATTGAAAAAACAATTTATTTTTATTAGTTTTATCATTATTTTACTATCAATTCCCTGTGCGGGATTTGCAAGTGAAAATAGCGATTCTGTCTCTGTTCAATCAGAATCAAGTCAACAACCACGGGATAATATTTCGCCGTTAACAGCAGAAGATACAGCCCCTGACAAAGAACCTGTCCTGGAGCCGCCGGACAAGAAACCCGGGGGGAAAAAAGAGCCAGTAATCGAGAAAAAACCAATCAAGCCGCCTCAAATCCCTCCTGGAATGTCTTTTACACCGGAACAGATTAAGTCGTTTCTTTCTTCCCAATCTCAAGAAGAGGATTATATTATTCTAAATTTTGACAATGCCAGTTTAAGAGACGTTATTAACACTATAAGTTCCATAACAAAAGAAAATTTCATTTTAAGCTCAGGGTTAGACGCAAGGATTACTATTCATTCTGCAACAAAGATTCGAGTCAGTGAAGTTCTAAGCGTTTTTGAGTCTGTCCTTGAGGCAAATGGGATGGCCATTGTGAAGTCAGGAAATTTCTACAAAATAGTTCTCATTACCACCACTAAACAAAAACCCATTGAAGTCCGGAAAGGCAGTGAGGTAAAATCCATTCCAACCGAGTATGTAGACAAACCTATAACGCAGATTGTTCCTGTAAAATACGTCCCTGTTCGAGAAGTAAGTTCTGTTCTTCAAACTATGCTTTCTCAGTATGGAAATATAATCCCCAACTCGAGAAATAATCTCCTTATAATTAATGATATAGCCTCAAACATGAGGCGTCTCTTAACAGTGCTGAAGGAACTCGATGTGGACGCTTTCCAAAATACACGAATGGGCTTCTTTCAACCAAGATATACTGATGTAAAAATCCTTTCACATGAGCTTACAGAAATACTTAATGTATTGAATTTAGGAAGGGAAGGCGCTGTTGCGCTAATCCCTATCGAGAGGATCAACAGCCTCGTGGTTTTTGCGTCAAGCCCCGATCTTCTTAAAAGTGTTAAAGGATGGATAAAAAAACTTGATGAGGAAGTTACCACAGGCCAGAATATCTTTGTTTATCCTGTTCAAAATGTAGAAGCAGAGAGTATTGCAACTATTTTAAAAGCCCTTTACGTGACAGAAGAAGGTACAGTGCCAAAAGTCATGGCAATGCCGCCCACAATTGGAAAGCCGCCTTCAAAACAGAAATTTTCTACTACAGCAAAATTACAGGAGCCAGGAAGTTACAGTAAGGTAGAAATTGTTACTTATGAACCAACAAATTCCCTTGTTATCCTCGCCTCTCCCAGTATTTACAGGGAAATAAAGGCACTCATAAAAAAACTCGATGTTTATCCGAAAGAAGTTCTTATAGAAGTCATAATAGCAGAAGTAACCCTCACTGATACAGACCAGCTTGGCATTCAATGGTCGGTTCTCAATAGTGTACATATCGAAGGAGATTCTACTTTCGACGAATATATTCAGAACCGTTCTGGTCAAACACAGGTGCCCTCTTATACACTGCCTCCTACGTTAACAGGTACTACTTCAGCAGCCGGTCTATCGTATCTTTTATATAAACCTGGCAGGCTCATGGCCTTTTTTCATGCACTTTCAACCAGGGGAAAAGTTAATATTCTCTCCAGTCCAAAACTTCTTGTCAGGAACCAGCAAGAAGCAAGTATAGAAGTCGGCTCTGATATACCGACAGCCACAAGCTCATCCCAAACGTCAGAGACAACTTCAACAGTGACACAGAGCATAGAATACAAGACAGTCGGAATAAAATTAAAAATAAAACCCAGTATCAACGACGAAAGAACGGTTGTCCTTGATATTGAGCAGGAAGTCTCTGACACATTGGACAATGTTACAGTTGGACAGTCCGGATATACATATCCGTCATTCTCTACCAGAAAAACAAAAACTTCTGTTGTTATCCCTGACGGGGAGACAGTAGTTATTGGCGGCATAATGAAAGAGAAAAAGGAACAAAACTATCAGGGAATACCTCTTTTAAGTTCAATCCCGATTCTCGGACAGTTCTTCCGTTACACGGTAGAAACACTAACAAAAACAGAATTAATAGTGCTTCTTACACCTCATGTAGTAACAAACAGATCCGAGGCCGATGTACTCACAACAGATTTTATGGAGCAGCTAAAAGAGGTTAAGAAATATCTTCAAGAAAATGAGAACATTAAAATATACGCTCCTGAAGAAACAAGTCCAACTCAAGCCGATGAGCAGTGAAGAAGCAGTAAACAAAAAACCCTTCACCCGTTTAAGTGATATCCTCCTTGAGCGGAAATTAATAACCCTTGAAAACCTCGAGGTAGCTTTAAAAGAGCAGACTGCTTTAGGTGAAACTCATCGTCGTGTAGGGGAAATACTTATAACTCTTGGCTTTGTATCCGAGCATGACGTGCTCAAAGCCCTCAGCACACAGCTCGGCATAAAATATCTTACGTTTTCTGAATTCCCAAAAGTAATCCCTGACGGTTCTTATCCAACGATAAAATTTATGAAGCAATACAGGCTTGTTCCAATCGGCCTTGAAAACAACGTGCTTAAGGTCGCTATGTCCGATCCGCTGGATAAGTATGCACTTGATGCACTGCGTACTTTTTCAGGGAAAAAGTTAGAAATATTCCTAAGCAGTGAAAAAGACATTATGGAGGCAATCGAACAGTATTTTAGCGGTAATATCAGGATGACTTCCATAATGGAAGGGATGAGGGAAAATGACACTGAATCAGCAGGCTTTGGATTACAGGAAGACGTTCATCACCTGCGAGATATGGCTTTTGAGGCACCAATCGTAAAACTGGTCAATATGCTTATTACCCGCGCAGTAGAAAGCAGGGCAAGTGACATTCATATTGAGCCATTTGAAAATAATGTTAAAGTCAGATACAGAATTGACGGTGCCTTAAATGAGCTTGAACCTCTACCCAAGCGCCTTCAATCTGCTGTTATCTCAAGGCTGAAGATAATGTCAAGGCTCAACATTGCTGAGAGACGGCTTCCCCAGGATGGGAGAATAAAGTTGCGAGTCTCGGGCAGGGATATAGACCTCAGAGTTTCTTCAATGCCTACTATTTTTGGGGAGAGCATTGTTATGAGGATATTAGACAAAGGCAGTGCTTTGATTGTTCTTAAACATCTCGGTTTTCCTGAGAACATTCTTGAAAAGTACATGAAACCAATACGCACACCCTATGGAATACTTCTGGTTACCGGACCTACCGGCAGCGGAAAGACTACAACTCTTTACGCATCATTAAGCCAGATTAATTCACCCGATAAAAAGATTATTACAATTGAGGACCCTATAGAATATCAGATTGAAGGGATAAACCAGATACAGGTGAAACCTAAGATAGGGCTTACGTTTGCAAACGGTCTCAGGCATATCGTTCGTCAGGACCCGGATATTATTATGGTTGGTGAAATTAGAGATATCGAGACTGCTGAGATATCCATCCACTCTGCGCTCACAGGACATTTGGTCTTCAGCACTCTTCATACAAATGACGCTCCAGGAGCGGTAACAAGGCTCCTGGATATGGGAATTGAAAGCTTCCTTGTATCATCGTCACTCATAGGCGTACTGGCTCAGAGACTCGTCAGGGTCATATGTTCGGCTTGCAAAGAACCCTTTACTCCCCCTCAGGAAATTATTGACAAAATAGAGTTACTTGGACATGACATTACAACCTACCACGGAGCAGGATGTGAAGAATGCAGACACACTGGCTATAAAGACAGAACGGGAATTTTTGAGTTAATGATTATGACAGAGGAAATAAGGCAATTAGTTCTCGATAAAGCAAGTGCGGACATAATCAGGCGGAAGGCCGTATCTCAGGGGATGCAGGTCTTGAGAGAATGCGGCTGGCACAAAG
>SDBV01003213.1_pt1 | contig 24325 bp, 12 predicted proteins | sample 2277081 | NCBI WGS metagenome assembly SDBV01 (sample SAMN10402039, study PRJNA504765) | marine sediment metagenome | isolation source: marine sediment core GS10_PC15, 223 cmbsf | place: Arctic Ocean: Southern Knipovich Ridge | collected 2010 | reverse complement strand
ACAAAAGGGGCTGGCAAAAACTCCGTGCCGAAGACGAAGCCGAACGCAACCGCCGCGAAGCCGAATACCAGCAAAGAATCCAGGACACCTGCGGCCCCGACCCCGACCCACCACCTGCGCAAAACGAACCCAATTCCCACGTAACATCAATAACCGAAATGACTTACAACAGAAGCCGCTACGCAAAAGAAAAAAGGAACGAGCCCAATCAACCCCCGACCACCCAGCAGCACCAATAAACAGACCAATTCTGCTAAATAGCAGAGCAAACAGGTCTCCTTAAAGGGCACTGATTCGACAAACAACCTGGCCCCAACGCCCCCAGTCTACCCGCAGCAGCAGCGCCTCTCGGGATTTGTCGGATGTGCCCTGTTTGTTGGCGATTACAGGTTGCCAGAGGTTTTTCGATTGAAGGAAAACTCGACTTTTAGCTGTGTTGCCTTGCCGGCGATCTCCAGGACCGGGTAGGCAAGGAAATTGATCGGACCTGACGCCGGGCCCGGTTCCAGGACAAGGTCTCGGCCTCGGCTCAGTTCGATGCGGTTTGCCGGATGGTGGCCGAAGTAATACGTAGAGTAATACGTAGGCAGGCTCGAACACTTATCGCCCTCGCTGATGTCGACGGGCCACCACCTGCCCTCGGTGTAGAACTCCGCCCAGCAATGATACCCGTCTATCCCCCCTGAATTCCTCTCCGAAGGGATTGCCGCACCAATCGCAAACCGTGAAGGAATTCCGACCGCCCTGGCTAAGGCGATAAAGTAAGAGTGAAAATCCGTACAATTACCGGTGCGTACGTCGCACGCATACACGGCATCGCCCTTCCCCCAGCCGTCGCCATACTTCATGTAGCGCATGCGGTCTATGACGTGGTCGTAAAGAGCCCGCGCACGCACGAGGTCGCCCTTCTTGCCCTCAACGACCTCCGCGGCAATGCTGCGAAACCTCTCATCAGCGGGCACAAGACGCTCCGGCTTGAGGTATTCCCCGGGCTTGGGCGCTTGCCCTTCATAAACCTCCTTCTCAAGGCGTCGTACGTCAAAGCGCATCGCAACGGTTTTTCCGCTGTCCTCCGGGCCAAGCGTCAGGAAAAGTACGCTGTTTCCATGTTCATGCTCCTGCAGCATTTGGCGCTTGCCCGGAGCAACGATCGACTTCACTTCGACCGTCTGGAATGCGTCGCTGGTCGGCATGGGAATCCACATGCGGGCGGCGGCTGTTATCTCCGGCAGTGTCGCGCGGTACAGGAACTCGAATTCGTCGGTTCCGGTGATCACCCCAAGCAGGTGTGGCGGCGCGTCCTCCGCGGAGGAACGGCTCCATGTCTTGTCATCCTCCTGCTTCCACACATAACGGGGTTTGCCGTTGAACTTGTGGACCATGGTTTCCGTGACGGTCATCGCGCCCGGATCGCCGGCAAGGAAGAAATCGACGTCGTATACATCTCCGTCGGTGCTTGCCATATCCACGCAGGCGAAATGGCGGCGCGGGCCCAGGTTGGCTAAGTACTCGATGTGGACACGGACCAGTTTAAGCCGAAGCTCCCGCTCGCCGAAGGGAACTTTGAAATAGCCTCCACCCAGACGGGTCTGCTCTTCGATGTGTTTTTCGATACCAGCCTGTATATCCGCTGTCACCACGTTAGGTACAGGCGCAGACGAACCTTGCTGCTCATCCGGCGACTTCCTGCAGCCGGCAAGCACAATGCAGACCATCACCGCTGCTGGTATTGCTTTCTGCCAGTTCATAGAAAACGTTTTCATCCCCGAGCTGCATGCCTCACAGTCAAAGGGTGAACATCAGTCCGGCTACTCCTTGTCCGGATGCTCCCCTTCAGGATGTTCGGCGGGTGTAGTTTCCTTGGACGGAGTTTCCTCCGGCGGAGTTTCGGTCTTCTTTTTGCAACCCGTCAGGCTCACGCCGAGCGAGAGAATTGCCGCAACCAGCACCAACACAAGTACCTTTTTCACCTTGTTCATCTTTACTGAGTCCCCTTTCGTGTTTATGGCTCACGACTTCCGTAACATAGAGCCCGCCATCTAATCTGACATTCCTTATACCAAATCCTTGGCTACGCCGCCAGGTTTCATATCCGGAACAATATCCCCAATATCGTAAGGATTGAAAATTGTCGTGTCAAGTGGTATTATACTTGGCGGCGTGTATTTAAGAGTATCCACAAGCAATCTGCCTCGGCGAATCGAGGACCCGAGCGCAGATCAGTCTGAGGATCACGCCCATGTATTCCCGCCAACTTCCGATAAAACCGCCTCGAAAACGAGATTCTTTGACAGTTTAAGGTGATTTTGGCAAGATTATTGATGTCGCACGGACAAAAGTATGCTTTCAAACCGTGTAAATGGGAAATATCGGATACAGATCGAATTGTGGAGCATTGTGATGAATCACCGAGCCAATTTGACTTTGACGTTTTTGCTTGCCGCCGCCATGGCCGCGCTCGCTATGGCCGACGAGCCCAAGCACGGCAAACTCGTGCCCGTTCCGTTTACTGACGTGAAGTTCCAGGATATGTTCTGGGCCCCACGGCTGGAAACCAACCGCACGGTCACGATCCCGCACTGCTTAAGCGAGCTTGAAGAAGAGGGCTCCCTGGGCGGATTCCGCATCCTTGCCGGCAAATCGGACGAGAAATATCACGGCTGGATGTGGGGTGACTCCAACGTTTACAAGACGATTGAAGCGATGGCCTATTGCCTGCATTCGAAGCCGGATTCGGCCATAGAAGATCCGATGGAAGAGATCATCACGAGCATCGTCGGCTCGCTGGACGAGAACGGCTACCTCATGCCGCATATCCAGATCGCCGAGCCAAACTACGAGCACTTCTCCGAGGATATGTTTCGAACGTCTGAACTGTATTCCATGGGGCACATGCTCGAATCGGCGGTGGCCCACGCCGAAGCGACCGGACGCCAAAATTATCTGAACGCGGCCGTCAAGCTGGCCGACCTGATTGACAAGACTTACGGTCCCGGGCGCAAGGAACTACCCTCAGGCTGCCCGGAGGTAGAACTTGCCCTGGCGCGGCTCTATCGGCTGACGGGCAACCGCGCGCATCTTGATTTGGCCGCGTATCTGGTCGAACGCGCCAAACACGCAAAGACCCTTTGGTCAAACGGTAAGCCGGCCTTGGGTCACAATGAGGCCCTTGGTCACGCCGTGGCGGTGCTCTACCTCTACGCCGGCGCGGTCGACGTGGCCGCGCTCAACGGCAATAAAACGCTGTTGTCGCTGATGGATCGCAAATGGGAAAGCATCGTCGCTCGCAAGATGTACATCACCGGCGGCGTGGGGCATTGGGATCATCACGAAGGCTTCGCCGCCGACTACGTGTTGCCGAATCGCCAATCCTATTCGGAAACCTGCGCGGCCATCTCGCAGGTGATGTTTAATCACCGCCTGTTTCTGGCCCATGGCGACGCCCGCTACATGGATGTGGCCGAACGCGTACTCTACAACGGTTTTTTGGTGGGAGTCGGCCTCAGCGGCGACCGGTTCTTCTACGTCAACCCGCTGCTGTCGGACGGCCGATGGAAGTTCAACCACGGCCTGAGCGAGCGTTTCCCATGGACCGGCTGTGCGTGTTGCCCGGTCAACGTGGTGCGGTATCTGCCCGTCATTCCCGGTCTGACCTATGCAACGGAAGACGACCAACTCTATGTCAACCTGTTCATCGACGGGACCGCCAAGGTAGATCTGGCGGAAACGACAATCCAGTTGCGCCAGGAGACGCGCTACCCGTGGGACGGCAAAGTCAAGCTCGCGGTCGATCCCAGGAAACCGACGACGTTTGCGTTGAAAGTGCGGATTCCCGGCTGGGTACGAAACCAACCGGTGCCGAGCGATCTCTATCGCTACAAGGACAACGAGAAGCCGGCTGTCAAATTGGCGGTTAACGGCAAGGCGGTGGCCATCGAACTCGACAAGGGATACGCCGTGATTCGGCGCCAATGGAGCAAAGGGGACGTCATCATGCTGGACATGGATATGCCCGTGCGGCGCGTAGTCTCGCACTCGAAGGTAAAGGGCAACGCAGGGCGATTTGCCGTCGAGCGCGGACCGATTGTCTACTGCGCCGAGGGCGCCGACAATGACGGCAAGGTACTGCGAAAAGTGCCCGGCCCCAACGTGTCGTTCAAACTGCTCCAGAAGCCCGATCTGCTGGGAGGAATCGTGCAGATCGAAATGACGCCCAGGAAAAAAGGCGACCCCCTAACGTTAATCCCCTATTACGCCTGGTGCCATCGCGGCCCGAACCAGATGGCCGTCTGGTTACCCGAGGATCCCAAGCTGGTCCCGGCGCCGACCATCGCCAGCACAGCCCGTGCGTCGGCGTCATTCTGCTTCCCACCGGATTCGATTTCGGCGATCAATGACCAGGTCGAACCGCCCAACTCAGCCGACCTCTCGCTCCCGCGTCACACGTTCTGGGACCACCTGGGCACAAAGGAATGGTTGCAGTACGACTTCGCGTCCTCGGCCAAGGTGGGCGGCGTCGAAGTCTATTGGTTCCATCTGGACGACGCGGCCGGCCGCGGTTGTTGGATTCCCGAGTGGTGGCGCGTGCTGTATCGTGACGGCAAGGAGTGGATACCGGTCACCGGCGCCACGCCTTACGGCACAGGCATCGACAAGTACAACCACATCACGTTCGACCCGATTGAGACCGACGGCCTGCGGATCGAGCTGCAATTGCGAGAAAACCACTCCGGAGGTGTTTTGGAGTGGCGTGTGCATGAAGCACAGTGAGGCAGATCGAAACAAATCCAATCCTATTGAAAGAAAGGTGGTGTGCGATGAAGGCAACTGGAGTGCGAAAGCCCCTAACATTCTCACGAATTACAATACTGATGGTCCTTTTCGCCGGCTGTATTGCCGGGGCCGAAGCCAGGAACCAGCCTGACGATTATTCATGGATTCGCGGCGCCAACTATGTTCCTTCCTATGCTCGCAACGATGTCCAGATATGGATGGACTATGATCCGGATGTCATTGACCGCGAGTTTGCACTTGCCCGTCGCCTCAAACTGAACAGCGTGCGCGTCTTTCTACAGTACGCCGTTTACAAACGCAACCGGCAAGAGTTCCTTGCCCATTACGAAAACTTCCTGTCGCTCTGCAAGAAACATGATATTAAGGCTATGATCGTAGTATTCGACTCCTGTTTCGGAGACTATCCCGACCTTGCAAACTATCGCGACAAGGACTGGATGGCCAACCCCGGCCAGAACATGCTCGGGCCCGAGTATTGGCCCGAATTGGAAAAGTACGTCGACGATGTTGTGGGAGCATACCGAAATGACGATCGGATTGTAATGTGGGACGTGATGAATGAACCTATGTGCACCAGTCATGCCGCCACTGAAGAAGGTCGCGAAAAGATTTGGAAGTTCCTCGATCACTTTCTTGACGTTGTCAAACAGAAAGACCCGACCCATCCGCTCACGGTGGGCTACATGGCCAGCGGATATCTGCCGCGGCTTATTGATAAGATCGACGTGCTCGGCTGGCACAACTACACCGGCGACATGGACGCTCTCAGAGCCGATGTCAAACTCGTCAAGGAACTCGGCATCAGACACTCAAAACCGGTCATCATCAACGAAATCGCCCGCCGCGATACCGGCCAGGACTACTGGAAATTCATGCCCCTGCTCGCCGAAGAGAAGATCGGCTGGTATTTCTGGGAACTGATGTTGGACAGGACGCAGTTCTCGCGCGGCGACAATCCGATCCAGGGTGTGATCTATCCAGACGGCACATGCCGCAACGCGCGCGAGATCGCCGCGATCCTGCATCCTGCCGGAACCGAACGCAACGTCAAACAGGTCGCCGCCGAAGCCGCCCTGCCCCAGCGGCCGCGCTGGACGAAAGACGAGGCCTGGGACTGGTACAGCGCACACGAGTGGCTGGTCGGTTTCAACTATGTGCCCAGCACCGCGTGCAATACGACCGAGTGGTGGCAGAAAGGGACATTCGATCCTGAGACCTTCGATCGCGAACTCGGATGGGCTAAAGAGACCGGATTTAATACGGCCAGATGCTTTATTCAGTATATCGTGTGGAAGGACGATGCGGAAGGTTTCAAGAAACGCTTCGACAGGTTTCTGGCGATCGCGGACAGGCACGGCATCTCGATTATGCCGGTATTGTTCGACGATTGCTCGTTCGGCTGGCCTCCGCAGATGGATCCTTATCTCGGCAAGCAGCGCGAGGTGACTCCGGGCATGATCCTGCCGAGCTGGACGCCTTCGCCGGGTGTTAAGCTGGGCTTCGACGCGGCCGAGCGCCCCATGCTCAAACGCTATGTCCAGGATATGATCGCCACGTTCAAAGACGATAAGCGCGTTGTGATCTGGGACCTGTTCAATGAGCCGATGAACCGGGCGAAAGTGGGGACCGACGAGTTTATCGAGACGATCTTTAAATGGGCCCGCGATGCAAATCCGACTCAGCCTCTGACGGTCGGCGCCTGGATACCGCCGGGGGAAGCAGCGCTGCGACATTGCGACATTGTCAGCTATCATCTCTACGGCGGGTATGACACGATGCGGTCTGTCATCGGCGTCTATAAAAGGTATGGTCGGCCCGTAATCTGCACCGAGTGGATGGCGCGCCCGCTGGTGAGTAATATCGAACGGGAGCTGGAGTTGTTTAAGAAACAAGGCGTGGGTTGTTATATGTGGGGGCTGGTCAATGGGCGAACGCAGTGCCAGTATCCGTGGTTTAACAAGCCAAACGACCCGGTTCACGAAGTCGGGTGGTTTCATGATCTTTTCCACGGCGACGGCAAGCCCTACAGGCTCGATGAAATCCTGGCGATTCGACGGATTACGGCTGACAAGAAACTCAATTTCGAGGCGATACGTAACTCCTCTGTCAAGGAGGCGAAAGAAGAAGCCAAAAGCTACAAAGGCAACTGGACGTTATGGAGAGGCGCCGGACCGCGCGACGGATATCTGTTCTATTCCAACACCGCAGGCGACCAAGCCGAAAAAACATTTCAAGCCAGAGAAGTTGTGCTCGTCCATAAGACAGGTCCCGATTGCGGCATTGCAGAGATAATCATAAATGGAAAGCTCGCAAGAGAAATTGACACATACACAACGATTCATGACAGTGATTGGAACCATAAAACTGTCCTCATAAAGGATCACGATCTTCAGAATTCGGTCAACATCAAGATAAAGGTGACCGGTCGAAAGAATCAGAAATCGACAAACACATATGTACAAATCGTCGGATTTGATCTCAATTGAAATTGGGTGTGGTTGACGGGCGTGACTGTGCTATGAATGAATAGAATCCTTGTCGCTTTACAAAATGGTGGTAGATTTGTTCAAAATGGCGTTGACTCAAAGAGCTGAATTACTATAATAGATGTGTGATGGATTGGTCTAACCTTACTGGACAGGTCCTGTTGTAGACACGGTGGCGATGGAATTTCAGGAAAGGGTATGAAAATGAAGAAATTAATCGTTTTGTTAGCAGTACTGGCCATGATCGGTATGGCCAATGCCGAATTGATCACCAACGGCGGTTTCGAAGATGCTGGAGGTTATGCATTCATTCCTACCGGTTGGATTATGGACTTCAACTCCTACGGTGCGGTGTGGGACCCGCATTCCGGCTTGTACGCTATTCATCCTGGCGGAAATGGTTTTCCAGGCGGCGTCTTTCAGGACATCACAACCGTACCCGGCAGGTTGTATGACGTCAGCTTGTGGACCATGAACTTTGGCTTTACACCCGGCACATCTAACGTAAAGGTGCTGATCGGAGAACCCGGAACAGACACTTACACGTTCGAGGACGGCGTGAATTACACAGAAAAATACAGTTCGTCCGGGCTGATTGTCCGGAACGTGCCTACGGCCACTGACGGTAGCTGGTCTGAAGCCACGTTTCAATTCCAGGCGATCGGCTCTACCATGCGGTTCGGCATATACAGTGCGCCGCTGCCCGGCCAGGACGGGCATTCCACCAACGTGGACGATGTAAGCGTAACGGCTGTAGAATCGGCTATGAATCCGGATCCCCAGCCAGATAATGGCGACGGCACCGTTGGTATTCTTGCAGGTAATGATGTGGAAGTAACCTTGAACTGGATGGCAGGTCCCGATCCGGATGGTGTGCTTGCCGTCAATCCTGACATTTTGACACATTACATTTATATGTCAGTCGACCAGAATGTCAGCAGCGATCCCAATCTTTATTACATTGGCCAGGCAGCTCAGGCAGGCCAGGACCCCGATGTTTCTTTCGGGCCGATCACCTTGAATAATAGCGGTATATACGAATGGTCTGTTGAAGAAGGATTGGATGACGGAACAGGTAATGCTTACGGTCCGGGCGATCCAAACAATATCCCCGGACAGATCTGGACTTTCAACACCGTAGTGCCGAGTGTTTCAATTGTCGATGATCCGGTTGGCGACGTGGCCGACCCCGATGCCGCCTTTACGGTAAATGCTGCGATGGCAGAATCCTGGCAGTGGTATGAAGTCGGCGATCCGGATGTCGCCCTGTCCGATGACGGCACTTATTCGGGAACGCAGACCGCGACCCTGGTCGTAACCGCCCCGACCCTTGACGAGGAAGGCAAGTATTACTGTGTTGTTTCCAACTCCGCACCCAGCGAGGCGATTTCTGCGGCCGCTCAATTGTGGACGCAGCGTCTGATGGGCCACTGGAAGTTTGACGGCGATATTCTCGATTCGGTCGCCGAAACGGTTTCGGGCGCGGCGGCGCACGACGGCTCTATCGCTGTTAACAGCACCATCATCGGCCTGGATTTCGGCGGGGCGTCGGACAACAACTTTAATGACATCACCTGGAACGGCACTTATCCCGCCAAAGACACCCATGGCGTTGAGATTCCCGGTGTGGAGATCGAAATCGCCGGCATCACCTGGGGCGACTATAACGGACACGACAATGGCGGTTTACCGGCGCCGTTTAACTATTCGAATGTCGATAACTGGATGGGAGAAGGCGATGGTCCGATAACAATCACGTTCTCCGGTCTTGACGAAAACCTGACGTATGACTTCATGATGCACGCCGGCTGGCTCCAGCGGGATCTGGCGGTCGAGGCCACGTCGAATGACGGCAAGACTACCGGCGTGATCGATACGTCGCCAGCCGGTGCGCCGAATATCGGCACGATCTCCGGGGCGGATCCCAACAGCGGCCCGCTGGAATTCACGGTAGTCACTACAACTGGCGACATCACGGTCATTAACGCCGCGGCGCTGATCTTTCCTACACCTCCGGCCGGGGCCCCAACGTACGCCAGTGACGTGGCCGATACAGGGGTCAACGGCGATGCGATAACGTTCGACAGTGGTCACGAATACGTAGAGATCCCCGATTCCGATTTCTTCAACTTCTACCGGGAGGGATTTACCGCCAGCGCCTGGTACAAAGAGGATGCAGGAGTCGGCTGGAGGATGCCAATCTCGAAAGTATCTAACGATCCTCTTGCAGGGTGGTATTTCATGGTAAACAGTCCTGATGACTACAGGGCTTATGTCATCGTCGAGCCCGGCTATGTCTGGATCGGCACCGATCCGGAGGTTGCCACCAATGACGGTCAATGGCACCTGATCACAGCGACCTACGATCCGGCTGATACGACCATGCGGCTTTATACCGATGGTGAATATAGCGGCCAGGTGGTGATCGATCTGTCGGCGCTGCCGTTGACACCCGCCCCGCTGTCCATCGGCGGTCGTGACGGTGAGCATACTATCTCAGGCGGGGTGGACGATGTCAGGATCTACAGCTACCCGCTGTCGACAGCAGAGGTCGCCGGCCTCTACATCGGCTTCAAACCGGGCGAGTCGATCTGCCTGGCGGATGATCCGGCGTTTATGAATGTGGACTTGAACGACGATTGCAGGATCAATATTGAAGATCTGGCAATGGTAGCGGCACGGTGGCTCGAATGCCCGATGGTACCGGTAGAAGCCTGCAATTAGTAACCGTTACTGCTTTAAAGCAAAAGAATCACCCCGGTGTCGGTTGATATCGGGGTGATTTTATGTTATAATAAATCAGTTGATCATGATTTAACTTGCGCTCTGAAATAAGGGTTATGACTATTTTGCGGCAATTGTCTGAATTTATGTACTATCCGAAGAAAAACCGGATACGCCTGATGTGCATCTGTTTTATGGCGGTTGCAATCACAACGATGGCAGGGGCAGCGGGCCTGGAGGCGGATCTGGACGGGAGCCTGACGGTGGACGCCGGCGATCTTAAGTATGTCGCGGACACGTGGCTGGAATATGACCCGGTGAGCAGGCCGGCGGGGGATGCCACGGGGGAGGGCAAAGTCGACCTTTGGGATGTTTCCGTTCTTGCAAGCCAGTGGCGCAAAACGGCGCCATTGGATTTTTCGCTTTTTATTGGTCCGGACAACTGCCCCGGCGCTAGCGAGTTTGCCGACCCTCATGTTTTCCGCCAGGGCAATGCGTGGTACCTGACGAGCACGTACGCGGTGGGCCGACCCATGTACATGTTCAGGACGACCGATTGGCAGACGAAGACACGATATTCATTGAATCTGAATCTGAACGTTGGTTACCTGCGAGATTACTTCAACGATTCGGGCTTAAATGCCTACGCGGTATGGGGTTTTACCGTCTACAAACATTCCGACGGAAGCTGGCATGGTTACGGATCGATTTATGTCGGCAGCTACAGGACGTTTGTGTGCCATTTCAGGCCTTTGACCACGAGTTGGCCTGTTACGGGATGGTATCTGGACAAGGTGCTTGTCGGAAGTCCGTCGAATATCGCCTATGAATCAAAGATATATAGCGACGCCGGCGGGTTGTATCTTCTTTACGTCGATACGCTTGATTGGGGCGATAACCATGTCATGGCGCAGAAGATGCTCGATCCGGATGACATTGACACGTCTTTCGAGGCTCGCCCAATACTCAGTCCCGAAGGACTGATGTCGGAGTACCGCAACCCTCCTTATGGAATGCAGATTTGCGAAGGGATGAATATCTCCCGCGTTGTTTCGGCAGGCGTCTCAAGGTACGTGATGTTTTATTCCGTGGGCGATTACGCCCTGGACAATTACAAGCTCGGTGTCGCTTACTCGGATGTACTCATCCCCCCTGCCGGCCAGAAATATGCCAAACCAAAAGTCTATGACTGGTTGAACGTGTGGGGAAACATCATAGCCAGGCACGAGGTGGTCTATGTGCTTCAGACGCAGAAGGCCGGGTGGTTCAATTATTGCGAAACGCTTGTCAACGGACCCGGCCTTGGCAACCTTGTTGAGTATCTCGGCAATCATTATATCGTGTTTCATGCGCGTTTTTCCGGCCAAACGGGAAGCGGCGAAGGACGCTGGAGCTGGATATGCCCTGTCGAGCTTGATTTTGGGGCATCCGACATGGATAAATGGGTGTTGCCGATACTTCCCGATTGAAACTGAGGGAGATGCGACTCGTCTTGATATGCCATGGCCTTGTTTTGGGGCTGTGGAACTGCTATACTGTGGGACTGATGTTAATTTTGCAGAAGGCTTTATGTATTTTAAGAATGGAGATGCAAGGAGTGAAGAAAGCACTGACAATTTTAGTTATCGTGTTCGCAATAAGTTCGGTAAATTCAGCGGATGCCGGCGGTATGTGGTCTGAAAAGAAAGCATGGGACTGGTATAATAATCAACCGTGGCTGGTTGGGTGCAACTATATTCCCGCCACGGCCGTCAACCAGCTCGAGATGTGGCAGGCTGAGACCTTTGATCCTGAGACAATTGACAGGGAACTGAAATGGGCCTCTGATATTGGGTTTAATATCGTCCGTGTCTTCCTGCATGACATGTTGTGGCAGCAGGACGCCGAGGGCTTTATCAAGCGTATCGACCGGTTCCTTGCAATTGCCGACAAGCACAATATCAAAGTCATGCCCATCCTCCTGGACAGTTGCTGGAACCCTCATCCGAAACTGGGCAAACAACCCGATCCGAGACCGCACGTTCATAATCCCGCATGGGTCCAGTCGCCACACATCGAACAGCTTAAAGATATCGCGAACCACGATTCGTTCAAGGGCTATGTTCAGGGTATCATCAAACGTTACAGAAAAGATAAGCGTGTCCTGATCTGGGACATATACAATGAGCCCGGCAATACGAACCAGTCAGCCTATGGGCGCCTCGAACCGAAGAACAAGGTGGAGTTGTCTTTGAATCTTCTGAAGAAAGCATTTCAATGGGCAAGAGAAGTCAACCCCGACCAGCCTCTCACTGCCAGTGTATGGACCGGTGACTGGACAAAGGGCGCCGATATTCCTGCGATTAATAAGTTCGCTTTGGAAAACTCCGATCTTGTGCAGTTCCATGTTTACCATGGCCCGGAAATAACGCGTCAGTGGATTAAGATACTTCAGGCGTATAAACGCCCAATCTTATGCGGCGAATATATGTCTCGCGGGACGGGTTGCACGTTCGAGAGCATTATGCCCATTTTCAAGGAGCATCGTATTGCAGCCATAAACTGGGGGCTGGTCGCGGGAAAAACACAAACCAACTATCCATGGGAAAGCTGGACAAAAGAATATACCGCGGAACCCGAATTGTGGTTTCATGACATATTCAGGCCCGACGGAACACCCTACCGTCCGGAGGAGGTCGCGTTTATAAAGAAGATTGTCAAGTAGCATGTAGTACGCCGGCAGTCCGGGCCTATGCTTCTCACGCAACCGATTCTTTTTAAGGCATAACAACAACCGTCTGGTTCAATTCCGGGGCTGCGACCGGATAGACAAGCGTCTTTCCATCGACCAGTTCGGCTTTGATGTGATACTCGATATCATCATCGATATCGCCGAGTGTAAGTTCAAAAACACCTCTTGCGACATGGTTCAATCTGGCAGTGGTGTATTCGTTGTCGGAGCCCATGGGTCGGTAGTTGACCGTGACATCTTTGGCGGTTTCGGTATCGAGCACTATCACCTTGAGCCTGAGCCCTTCACCCTTTTCCAGGCTGGTTCGCACGGTCGGAATGATTATCTTTGGCCGGCCGTTGTACGTTTTGCCGAAAACCGCGTCAAGCGGCATCTCCCTGCCCAACACTTTCGCTAATTGCCCTGTCGGTACCTCAATCGCCCGGTACCAGAAGGTTTTCGACTGTTCGAAGGTAATCACCGTGGCAAGCCCGCCCTTGGTGCTGACCGTCGACAGAAGCACCTCATAGGCCTGCTGATAGCTTTTTATCAACTGTTCATAGGCCGGCATCGCCTGCTCGCCGGCCATGACCTTTTGCTTGTCGGTGCCCGTTTCATTGTTAATCTTATCCATGATCACATTGAACGCGCCGAGGTCGCATTGTATCTTTGCCAGCAGCCGCTGGTATCTGAGCGTGTTCAGCCAGTAATCGAAACGTTCGCGATTTCCTTTGCCCTGCACTTTGCTTTGGAGGGCGTCAAGTTCGTCGACAAAGGCATATTCCGGCTTGACCTTATCCCATGATCGCCTGTCTTCTCTGAGGCCACTGGGGCAGCCGCCGATTGCGGCTCTGGGAATTCTGCCGTCTATACGTTTGAAGAGTTCGGCTGTTTCTTTTGCGACGGCGGAGCCGAACATTGCCGGAGCCCAGTCGTCGTAGAAGTCATCACTGGAAAACGCGCCGCGTGGTCCTTCCCATGCGATCGGTGTTACCGGGGCGCTATCTGTAAGATAGTCCTTATAATTCTGCCCGCCGCAGTTGATCTTTTGTGAGAAGTCCTTTCCTTCGATTGCAATTGCTGAAATACAGGGAAGTGATTTGATGTAATCGAGACGAATCAGCAGGGTCTCCTCGGATACTTCAATGTTGTCAAACGTATAATCCAGTGCCTTGAATTGTCCTGCTTCTTTGAAAATGTCAAGCTTTTCGATGACTTTGTTTCCTGCGAGCTTTACATCGAAAACTCTCCGGTCGGCGGCGGCAAAATGGGGTTCGCAGAAACTGAGTGTGACTTTGTACTTTCCGGATGGGACCTTTATGTCATAACCTTTCGTGTCGTAGCGGCAAGTCTGATAGAGCGGATCATCTTCGGTACCCTTTACCTCGCTTCCTGCATAGGCGGCTATGCTTCCTCCGAGGGGATTTATGAATATGTCTCCTTCTGTGACCAGCGGTGTGGGGACTATCAGTGCATCCTTGTCCGGGAGCTTACCGGGAGCAGGGTTCCAGGGCGACTGGTCCCAGCCGGCCTGAGCAAGGGCGGCGACGTTCGGCGCGCATATTCTTGTTCGCCATTGCAGTCCCATCAGGCCGGAGCAGCCGTATGCAAGGGCATCGGCGGCATCCCGGCGTGTGCGACCCACCCACAACTGGGGGCTGGAGAGGTTCAGGTCGTCCTCCATCCACGGTATGGCCCAGGTGTCTCTGCCCTTTACATTTCCAAAGGCAGGGTCGACGGATCGGTGCCCTACCATCTGGCTGATTGCGCTTATGGCGACATCTGTGGGCAGTTGGCTGTCAAAGCCGGCGCGATCGCCCTGGGGTCCAACCACCCAGCCTGCCGTGGCCATGCCAAAAGGCGCCTTCACATTCTTCATCGCCTCGTATGCGAGCTTCATATCATCGACAACAGCTTGAAATTGATCGCCGGTATTACTCTCCCAAACCCATCCTTCATTCGTCCAGAGCCAGTAGTAGTCAATTTCATAAGTGTTCATAATGCGTTTGAACATGGCCTCGTATGTTTGACGCACAACAGTCGGATCTGCGGGGTCTTTGCCTTTAGCTTTGACCCTTTCGGCAACTCTCTTGGGGATGGTCAGCGGCGATTCGGTTCCGACACAGGTCTTTATTCCCAATATGTGGGCGAAGTTGAATGCGTCGCCGAGCAGTTCGCCTGTGCGGTTAAACAGGAGGTTGCAGTCTTCGGGGGCATCGGGTCTTGGAGTGAGACCTGCCATCGCTTCGCTGCCCCAGTGCTCGACGTCGAAGAGAATCGATGCGCCGAGATTGTATTGGCTGGTATTCTTCGGCGGGTAAGGCCCCCAGTTGGCCGGCCAGCCCGTATTAAAATACACGGACGGATAACTGAAACTGACCTCTCCGGCGTCATCGAAATCGTCCTCCATTCCGATCCATACCGTCGGCTCGGCATACGGATGGTCCTCGGGATAGCAATGAATGCCAAGGAAGTTCATCCGCATCTTGGCAAGTTGCGAGAACACCGCCTTGTAGTCATCGGCAGTCCAAAGATCAAAACCCTGCGGATGCGTTCCCCAGGTGTTCACCCCGCGAAGAGCAAATAAAGGCGAACCGTTTTCGTCGAGCTCCGGAAGGGTCATGGCGATCGGATCATCCGGGATGATATCGCCGTCAAGATTGAAACGCACGCCGAAATGCTCGATGAAACGATACGCACCGTAGAGCACTCCAATAGGATCGCCGCCTGCAATCAGAACCGTCCGTCCGGCGTCGGCGTCGATACTCTTGAGGAGATATTCGCTTTTATCCAGCGAATTGAGTTTTGTTGAAAGATCGTCTTTTGATTTAGCCGCTGCCGCTACTAACGGGGCATCCCTGGTTGCGACAATGATCCTGTCACCCCCAGCCGAGGCGCCGGCAGAGCCTTCCACTATCGGCAGAAGTTCCCCCGTTCGCACGTAGATGTATCGACGAATCTCCTTGGCCGCAAACTTCTCAGAGGGCGTTGCATCTGGTGAGCAGAAAATCCTCATTTCGCTTTGTCCGTCTTCAGGACCGCAACCGGTTATAATCGCACCAAAAACAGCCGCTAAAACAGCAATAGAAAACACACGCAAAAACCGCCGAACTGCCTTCATCTTAAAACCCCTTCGTAATCACAAGCGATGCTCTTTTGATTATCAAAATAGCTCATACGGTTAATTATAAGCAATTTTCCGGACAAGTCTATGTATTTCGCACATTAGTCGATTCCAATTCCAATAGAAAACTTGTATACTGTATATGGTAAGTCAGTGGCAATTCACCCGTATCACAGGAGCCAGGTAGTATGAAAAAGCATGTTGTATCCATATTTGCTATGTTCCTCTGTTCCATGACCTTCATCGGCTGGACAATAGCCGAAGATGTATCCCGGTCGGGAGATCCGGCTGCCATACCCGATACGCCCGAAGAAATCGAGAAATGGTGGAAGGTCGGGAAAACTCTGCCCGAAGAGACGACGGCGAAATATCCGCTGTACGAACTCAATGTCAAGAACGATACCGGTATAAACGTGCTGGTCGATATGTCTCACCAGTGCGACTTTTTCCATTTGTGGTGGCTTGCGGGCCAATTGAACCAACGCGGCCTCCGTGCGGTAAGCAGCCATGCGACCCTCGACACCGTTATCGTACCGGGCAGTCCATGCCGGATACGAATCCCGGTAGATAAGGGCGTTTTACCGTATGCCTGGTGGCCTGCGTGTGAGTTTAACGTCGTACTGACCGAGGGTGCGGTGGATTACCAGGGATATTTGCCCAGCGAGCGGAAATTATTGCAGCAGTTTATAAGAGACGGCGGCGGCCTGGTCGTTTCGGGCGCACTGGTTAAGGACCGGCAGGCTCAAGACCAGTGGTCTCTGAATAAACTCCTGAAATATTTCGGCGCCTCGGTTCAACCCGGTACTCAAAAATACAACAACCTCACGATACCGGTAATAGATGTCGATGCCAATTGGCAAGTGATGCTGCGTGGAGACAGCAACGCCCCCGTTTATGCACGTCGTGAATACGGCAAGGGACGAGTTGTGCTGTTGGGATCGTCGGCACTGTACCGTTATGACCCGCGGAACGCCGAGGAAATTAAGGCAAAGGCTGACTTCCTGGCCGATGTAATCAAATGGTCGGCAGCCGGAAAGGAACCTGTCGGCGGCACAAAAAGACTACCCATACCAATGGGCGGCGGCGGTGGGATACTGCCCGATCAGGAATTGCGCATCGGAGGCATGGTCGTTTATTATACGAGCAACCAGTTCCCGGAATTGTTGAAGACGGTCCGCGAAGATTTTCCCGCCATCACGAGGCAACTCTACGAGTGGCTGCCGTCACCTGTGCCCACGGAACCGATGAATATGATCCTGTGCAGCGGCAACGGCGGCGGCTGGGCGGTCAACGCCTACAAACCGCGCGAGGTCTCGACAATAGCGACCAATCCCGCCCATGTCCGTGGGATCTTCGCCCATGAGCAGGCGCACACGATGTCAGGCCCGTTCAAAGCGGCAGGCAACCATGCGCTGGGAGGCAACCAGGGCGATCACCACGCCGGGTGGTTCCAGGGTAAGATTCTGGCGATGTGGGATGAGACTTATGGGCCGAATCGAGACTGCCAACTGGTCTTCAAAGACGATTACGACGGCTCACAGGACAGCCCGGATGCGATCTTCAAGCAAGCCAATCTCAAGGGCTGGCGGGCCGGCCATGACTACTTGATGACATGGTACATCTGGCAGAAACTCGACGACCGCTATGGGCCTACCTGGTATCCGCGCTGGCGATGGGTGCAGCAGCAGCGCTGGGCACATCAGCCGGATAAGAAATTGACGCTGGAGGAGACAATCGAGGATATAAGCATCGCTGTCGCCGAAGACCTGTTCCCATTCATTATTAAGACCGGCAGAGATCTGGCTTATGATCGTTTTGAAAAAGTGACATTCATGGGTAAGCAGATGAATCTGCCTGTTGCACCAATAGAACCAACCCCGCCGGGCGATGTTCGGCTCGAAGCGATTGGTGATTACACAAAACCTATAAAGATAAACACCGGCCCTGGGGCTAAGCTGAGTATATCGAGCAAAGGCAAAGAAACGGAATCAGAAGCCCCTGCTGGGGGCGATGAGGATTGTGCAGCGCCGACGCTGGATTCACTAATGAGGAAACTGCGGCAAAACGAAGAAGTTAGTGATGATGAAATCAACAAAGTAGTTTCATTGCTTACATCAGGAACGGCATCGGTTTCGGCGGAGGAAGTACTGCCGAAGCTTCGTCTTTTGAGGCGCAGTGCCAAAGCCCTCATGCCCACAAAGGACGATCCAATCAAGAAAGAGGCTGCTTTGGAAAGGCTTATCCTGTCGCTGGAGAACAGGCACGCGATGGAGCAGTTTCCCGACGAAACAAAAATGCACCCTGCCGCTGAGGTTTTTCCGGGCTCGGTCGCCAAAGACGCCAAACGAGTAACGTGTCAGGTCACGATCAATCCCAACCCACCCGGATGGCACAATCATGGAATATACAGTGACGCGACAAAACCCTATTGGCATAGTACGGGGCTCTACGCCCCGCCCGGCGAATCGGTGACGGTCGCCCTGCCGGAAGATATGGTCAACAAGGGGCTGCACATACGCATTGGCGCCCACAGTGATCTTCTGTGGCACAGCAACATCTGGCTGCGGATGCCTGAGATATCGAGGCGTTTTGCGGTGTGTACGAGCAGACTTCACATCGCCAATGCCTTCGGCGGCCTCATATACATCGAATCACCCTGTGACATGGACGAAGAGGCCTTCGAGGTTACTATAGCAGGCGCGGTCAAAGCGCCCCATTTTGTCCTTGGCAAAACCGACCCTGAGCTTTGGCGAACCTGCATTCGCAACAACCCGGCGCCCTGGGCGGAACTTGAAACGGACAAGATCATTCTGACTTTACCGTCAGATGACGTTCGCAAACTCGACGATCCTGTCGAACTGATGACCTTCTGGGATGAGATACTGGATCATTTCGCCGACCTGATGGGGCTTGATACGGCACGCCGCAGGCCCGAGCGATTTGTTTGCGACGTCCAGATAAGCATGGGATATATGCATTCCGGATACCCGCTGATGACCTGGCTGGACATCACATCGGCGATAGTCGATAAGCAACGCATCATCTCCAACGGCCACAAGGGCGTGTGGGGGCTGTTCCACGAACTGGGCCACAACCACCAGAGACTCGAATGGACATTCCCGGGAACGACCGAAGTCACCTGCAACCTGTTTTCTCTTTACCTGATGGAAAAAATCTGCGGCATCGGCGTCAATGGCCACCCAAGCATCAACGCCTTGCAGACACCGGATAAAATTACAGAATATCTTGCCGGCAAAGACAGGTTCACCACATGGAAACAACAGCCGTTTCTGGCCCTTAACATGTACATGCAGATGATCGAGGAGTTCGGCTGGGAACCGTTTACGGTAGTCTTCACGGAATACCGGAATCTTCGGCGCCAGGAAAAACCCAAAACCGACGACGAAAGACGCGACCAGTGGCTGGTTCGTTTTTCAAGAGCCGTCGGCAAAGACCTCGGGGCGTTTTTCGAGGTGTGGGGAATTCCAACGTCGGACCGGGCAAGAGCATCCATTGCCGATCTACCCGACTGGATGCCCGAAGGTTTTCCGCCTGAACCCATAGTCAAACTTCAGAAAATGTTTCTCCGCGAACAAATAGCCGCATCATTCGCACCGCCGGCGTCAACGCCGTGCTCCACGGCGTCTTTCTCGATCCGGCAAAAGCTGAGTAGAACCCTTGATGAATCAACGTCTTAATGTTATAATATACCGTAACGGCAGGCGGCGATGAGCCATTGCCACTGTCCAAATCAAGAGAAGCATTAGAGGCCAACAATGAGCTTACAAAAAGACCGAAAAACTGTGAAAGGCTTTACTCTCATAGAGTTATTAGTGGTAATTGCGATTATCGCTCTGCTGCTCAGTGTCCTGCTGCCGTCGCTGAAACGCGCCAAAGAAGCCGGCAAGCGAACGGTATGTCTTTTTAATGCGAAGAGTCTGACAACCGCCTGGATGCTGTACGTCCAGGAAAATGACGGGCGATTCCCCGGATCCTGGACGGCCGACAACGGATGGATCCGTGTCGTCGATGGCTTTCCCTACGATCCCGAAAACGCGCCCGCCGAAAAGCAACTCGAGGCCCTGGAAGGAGGGCTTTTATATCCTTACCTGGAGACGACCGATGTTTTTCGTTGCCCGGTTGCCAGAAAAAATGAACTTCGCACTTACTCCATGACGCATGCGTTGAATGGGGCAGCCACCGCCACGACCTGGGGTGGCCTGGTCCTGACGAAAATGAGTCAAATCAAGAATACGGCAAATCGTATCACGTTCTTGGACGACTACATCACCGACTGGGACGCCTGCTGGATGATATACTACGACCAGGCCAAGTGGTGGAACGCCACACCCATCCGCCACGGTTCGGGAGGTAACGTCTTCAGTTTTGCCGACGGCCATTCGGAGTTCTGGTCATGGTCGGATGACCGAACCATCAAACTCGCAGAAAAATGCAATGAGCAGAACACGCCCGATGCGTTCAATTTCCCCGAGTCCACCCAGCCGGACAACCCGGATTTGATACGGCTTCAGATTGCTGTGTGGGGAAAACTGCGGTATTAAAACGCCACGTGTATTGCCCAAATTAAGAGAATCAGGATTGGAGGCGAAAAATGAAAAGCATTGCGGTTGTGCTGATTCCCCTGCTGGCGGTATCCCTTACAACCCAGGCTTCAACCGCGCCCTTGATGGAAGTGGACCTGACCTCGGACACAGCCTGGACGTTGAGTGTCGATGGCGGCGAGCCGCGCCCGATCAAGGTTACTGCCGGTGGCTGGAATTCAGATCGGCAGCAGCCGCAGATTCCCTCGGCCTCGGTGAAGGACCACGTGATCTACGAGCGCAAAATCGTCATTCCGCAAGAGGCGCAAGGCAATGTGGTCAAGGTCGAGTTCGGCGGCTGCAATTATGGCGCAGAAGTATTCCTCAACGGCCGAAAGGTCGCCGAGCATCACGCGCCCATGACGCCGTTCGACGCTGACATTACCGGGCTCGTCGAGCCGGGCAAGACCTGTCTCCTCCGCGTCAAGGCCTACACGCGCTTTCATTACGGCAAATTCGGCAAGCCCACTACCGTCACCGCCGGATTCGATTTCAACAAGGGCATGTCGCGGTTCCGCCAGTTTGACGGCCACACTAAGTACGCTTACGGCTTGACCGGCCATGTCAGACTCGCCGTTTACCCGTCCGTTCACATCTCCGATGTATTCGTTCGCACCAGCGTCAACAACCGGAGGTTGGCATATGACGTTTGGATCGCCAACGGTTCACAAGAAGACTGCACGGTCAGCTTAAGGGGATCGTTGGCGTCATGGAACAAGCGGCCGTACGATTACCCAACCCTGCCGCCGCGCACGATTACGGTGAAGGCCGGACGGACGCGAAAAGTCACGGTCAAGGACATCGGTTGGAATCTGGGCGCCGATAGTTATTGGTGGCCGAACATCCCCTTCCGCGAAGACTACCGCGCGACCCTGCACTGGCTGCAATTGTCGCTGGCCGAAGACGGCAAAGCCCTGCATCGAACGCGCCGGCGCTTCGGTTTCGTCGAATACCGCGAAGGGCCGTATTATTACACGGTCAACGGCGTGCGTTTCACAAGCTTTGGCGACAGCAACAGCTATGGCCAGGTCGGCGAATACGATTGCTGGTCGCAGACGCCCTGCTTCCTCCCGCCGGACGGCACATACAAAGGATGCCTCGAAACATGGAAACGCTACCAGCGAATCGGCTTTAACTCGATGCGGCTGTCGACCAGCGTCCCGACCCGCTACATGCTCGAGACCGCCGACGAAACCGGCTACATGCTGGTCCCCGAGGGCGGCTCGTGGGGCAACGGAACCTGCACCTTCGACAAGGAAAGATTCTCCGCACAACTGCAGGGCATGATCCGCGTCTGCCGCAATCATCCCAGCGTCGCCCGCTATTCCATGGCAAACGAGTCATTCAGCGGCGACGGAGGCCAATGGCGATGGCTGATCGACGCAGCACTGGACGCCGACCCCACGCGACCGTATGTCTACGAAGTCAATCCCGGTAGAGGAACCGGCAAGGTTGCCGGTATGAAAGCCGGGCATGCTTACCGGATGCAACACTACGATCCCATCGTCCAGGGCGGCGATTTTATCCGCGGCATGGGCGAGTGCTGCTGGGCCACCGACGGCATGGGGCCCTTCGGCTCAGCCGCTCGCGAGTTTCGCCTCAAGGACTGGGCCCACTTCGCACCATGGAGTTGGCTTAACTTCTGGCCCAATTTTCTCGAGGGCATGAACCACGAGCGGCACCCGTGGAAATACAACAACCATTCCGACCGCAAAGACAGCGTCGACGGTTGGGGCTCGCCCCTGATTACTTACATCCAGCGTTCGCTGGACCCCTGGCTTGTCCTGGACCATCAGCATCTCTCGGCGGGCTTTCCACAATCCAATCAAACGCCACTTAACGATACTCTCGTATACTTGCCCGGCGAACGCGTCGCCCGGCAGATCGAGGTCTTCAACGGTGGCCTGTTCGGCGACAAGATGCAGCTTCGCTGGTCTGTGCGATGGGATAGCCCGGATGGTCCGATGGTCGAACGCGGCGATACAATCGGACCGTTTACCGTCGAGCCTGGCTTCCACACCACCCAAACGATTGCGTTTACCGCCCCATCGCTGCAACCGCACCAGGCCAATCGCAGGCTCTATCTGCTGTTGGAATCCATCAAAGACGGTAAAGTCGTCTTCCGGGAAGACACCCTGTGGTTCAGGATTGGTCGTGACAAATGGTCTACAGTCGATGACAACGACCGGGCCGTTACATACTCGGCCGGCTGGAAAACATGGAAAGGCAACCCCTGTTACCGGGCCACCGAGCACTACACTGACCAGCCGGGCGCCACGGCCACGTTTACCTTTACCGGATCAAAAGCCACTTACTACGGCCTCAAGCGAAACGACCTGGGAATCGCCGAGATTTTCGTCGACGGCAGCCTCACCCAAACGCTGGACCTGTATCAACAACAGCCCGAGTACACAAAGCTCTACGAGACCGACGAACTACCCCTCGGCGAACATCGAATCGAAATAAAAGTAAAGGGACAAAAAAACAATGCCAGCCGCGGCTGCTATGTCATTGTAGACGCATTTCGGTTTGCGGGCACGGAAAGGGGTGATTGACATGTCATCTCTTCCTCATCCGATCCTTAACCATTCGATCGACAACCGCCTCGAAATTCTCTATCCTGGCATCGTCTAAAATCTCGTTTGTGATGGTAGGCACAAAACCGCCCCGTTCACCACCCAGGTGCGTGTGATACAATTCGTATTGTTCCACCATCTGTTCGGGTGTCCCCTTGGGAATATAGTACTGCACATCAAGCCCGCCAAAGAATGAAAGCCTGTCCTTGTACTTGGTGCCAAGTTCGCCAATGTCAAACATCTGCGGCTGCACAGGATTCAGCACATTAAGCCCGATCTCAACAAGATCGTCAATGATCTCACCGATACTGCCGTCACTATGCAGCCACACGTCGATCTCATGGTCGTGAACATAGTCAAACATCTTCTTCATGTGGGACTTATAAAGCTTACGCCACATGTCGGGCGCCATCAGCAGCGAACCCTGCGACCCGAGATCGTCCCCGAACAACACGCCATCAAGAGGAAGCTTAACCATCTGCTCCAGCACCTTCATATTGACATTCATGATCGCTTCGAGAATCGCTTTATGCTCGGTCGGGTTGATGTACGGGTCCATCAGATGACTTTCAAAACCCCTCAAACTCGTATAGCGCTCGAAGAGGCAGAACCCGAAGAAGAACAGAATATAACTGTCGGCATTCTCCTCCATACGCGCGTAATAAGAATCGAACCGGCCGTCTCCTTCGCTTACCTCAGGGAACTTGTAACCGGCAAGATCGGTAATTTCTTTGATGGGAAAATCGACCTGATGCACTTTCTTCCAGGTCGTCCCCCACTCATCCACAGAGCACTCCGGCGACGGCGGTTCAGGAGGTGTGAAATCGGCGGGAGGCGGAAACGTCACATAAGGCCCGGACGTCCAGAAGATGTCCGTGGGCACCGAGTCAAGCTGATCACATATTCTTTTGAAGATCGCCGGCCCCTTGGGCTCAAGATGGTCGAGCCACCGCCTTGGCAGGCAGAACGGCCTTAAACCGCTCTTATTACGGCGATATATTGTGTCGCGAACGAGTTGCTTTGACTGCATTAAATCAAACCTCTAAATCGGTTGTTGCCTCTTGATCGTTACTTCTTCTCTCCATGAGTTGAGCCTGTATCTGCTCCACCTTCGCCCGATTCAAGCGATAAAAAGTCATAACAAATGCCGCCGAAAGCATAAAGCCAGACGGAATAAGCATCATAGCCAACCGCAGTTTCAAAACAGTCTGCGGCGTCGACAGCAGATTATCGGGATCAAACCCCGTCCACACCAACAGATAGCCTGTTAAAACGAGCACGCATGTTGATGACATCTTTACAGACCACGT
>SDBV01003212.1_pt1 | contig 24327 bp, 17 predicted proteins | sample 2277081 | NCBI WGS metagenome assembly SDBV01 (sample SAMN10402039, study PRJNA504765) | marine sediment metagenome | isolation source: marine sediment core GS10_PC15, 223 cmbsf | place: Arctic Ocean: Southern Knipovich Ridge | collected 2010 | reverse complement strand
TTCAATAACTCAAGAAATGCTATTCAAAATTCTTCCCTTTTATAAATTTAAAGAAATCCCAATCATCGTAAATCAAAGAGAAAATGGGAGATCATTTATTAATGTGAAGAATTATCTGTCTAAGATGATCCTTAATATTTTGAAATTCTACTTACTTCCAAAAATAAGTAAATTAACTAGTAAGGTTTTTAATGAAAAAACAAGGAATAATATAAGATTATATATTTTAAAAACTTGAGTACTTAATCAATTTATTCTAAATTAATTGTTAAGACTTACATCAATCTCTCGTTTGATTAATTTTCTGATCAAATCAGGAACATTTATAAAATCACTTAATAACCTATTTTTTATGTCAATCCATTTATTAGATTCTAAGGTAAGAAGTTTTTCAATCATCAGCAGATTGAGTGATTTTCTATTAATAGATTTTATTATTTTATATTTCTCTTCTAACAATTTTATGAAACCAGGTTTTATATGATTCGTATAAATGGAGGGAACACCTAATACAGCAGCTTCCGCTGCAGTTGAAGCACCTGCTCCAATATAAAGCTTTGAAAAAGCTAAAATATGATGATAATCAGATGGCTTAAATTTTTTTATATATTTTTCCCATTTTCGTGGGTAATTCTTAGTCTCGACCGACAAAATTATTTCGTAATTTCTATCTAATTCTTTTATTATGTCATTAAAATCCTCTCTTGTATCTTTATATTTCCAATCATGGGCTGCTTGATAATCTATTATTCTAATAAAGATAGGTTTACCTCTTTCTGTTAACCCAAGAGATTTTGGAATTGAATAATCTGGTTTAAATACAGATGGATCTAAATACGCTAACTGAAAAATCCCATTGAATTTCTTATGTTTTTGTCCTAGGTTTTTATAATAAGCCTGGGGGGTCCAAATTTCTGTAGCCACTCGTCTGAATAAAAAAATTTGCCCATTAGCCGTATCTGTGTCGTCTATAACAATGGATCTCTTATTTAGAATTTTAGCTGCCCATGATCCAACAATTGAACATTTTCCAAAATTCGCTTCAATTTTCTTCTGCTTCATTATTCGTATTATTTGAATAATATCTTTAGGCAGCAAACTAATCCTTGAAAATGTTGTTCCTTTATTTTTTCTTATAAAAAATCTAATCCCATCCTCAATTAGTGATTCTTTTAATCTCCCTTTCTCCTGAATGAAAACAAATGGTTTGAATCCAATATTTTCACTTTCTGATAAAACATTTCTAAAAGCAAGATAATGAGCCGGATGTCCTAAATCAAAAGAAATGTTAATCATTGATAGCCTAAAATAAAACATTGGTTTAAAACGTTTTTTTTTAGATTTGTAAGGTAACAACAATAGAATTAATAATTACCATTCTAAATGTAAATTTTAGTTATATATTAACTGTTTATATGTTAGATCTTAATAGTTTGCGTCAAGAATTTAGATAAATTAAGAATTAATCTTAGATTTTCTTTTTCTAAAAAAATAAATAAATATTAGGAGTTCTATAATTCTAAATTTTTATCTCAACTTTTTTTAGTATTATTTCCATAGAATGAGACATGAAAGTGCTTATATATAACGAAAGTTATATCATGTAGGAAAACGGAAATCGCGGATTAAATATAAGTTATTTATTTTTGAGGTATTTAATATCGGTAAAATACACGTGAAGGTTTTCTTCTTATGTAACAACTAAAAAAGATTAGAAGTTAAACAGAACGATTGAGGTACGAAGGAAAGGTAAATAGAGATTTCATCAAAGTTTAAATGAGACTATGTATTGCTAATTTTAAAACTTAAGTTATAACAACATAATACTTAGTGATAATTATACATATTTGCCTTTTCATATCTCAGACTCATCCTAATAAGAACTTAAATTTGAATGTTGGAGGCATAGCAAGTCAAATCTTACAACTATTACCTTCATATGAAAAAATTAAAAATTTACACATCTCTATTATAACAAAATATTCTGAATATGAACCTATTTCAAATAGAGTTAAGATTTATAAAGTTCATAGATTCGAAAGATTTTTTCTTGATACAATTTATTACATAATTAAATCCTTTTTCCAAATCCTTAAAATACATAAAAAAAAGCCAATTAATGTGATAAATACTCATCAACTCTCAATTGATTTAATATCACCAATCTTAGTTCGAATGCTTTTTAAAATTCCAATTTTAATGAAATTACCCCTTGATTTTGAAAGCATTATTAGGGATTCATCCTATGGAACAGTTAAATTAAAGTTGTATAGATATAGTTGGTTTAAATTTCTTAGAAGATTTGTTTTAAAAAGGATAAATTTCATAAGATCAATAAATGAGCTGATGGTTAAACAATTAAGAGATAGAAATTATCAAATTGAGAGAATATTAAGAATACCTAATGGAATAAATAGTAAAGACTTTATTGATATAAAAAAGGATAAGCGAGAGGAAGTTCATTTTGGATATGTTGGAAGATTAATGAAATTTAAAAATTTAAGATTTCTAATTAAAGTTTTTCAAGAATATTTAGCAAAATATCCAAATGATAAATTATATATTTATGGAAGAGGTCCTGAGATAATTTTCATTCAAGATTTTATTTCCGGGAATAATTTGGAAAAGAATATAATTCTATGTGGATATAGAAAAGAAAAGGAAAAAATATATAAAAATATTGATGTTTTAATAGATCCAGCCTTAGCACAAGGGATCTCTAATGCAAATCTTGAAGCAATGTGTACAGGAACATTACTCATTGCATCAAATGTTCAAGGAAATATAGATTTAGTAAAACATAGAATAACTGGATTATTATTTAATGCGTATAATGAAAAAGATTTATTAAAACAATTATTTACATTTAAAAACGATAAAAACCTTGTTCAAGAAGTTATTATTAATGCAAAAAAAGAAGTTATTACGAATTATGATATTGATGTTGTTACAAATAAAATATATAAATTTCTAAAATCAAGATTATAAATCTAAAATTAATTTTAAATTTTAAAGATTAGTGGCAAATTACAGATGTATTAATTTTTTATAGCCCATATTAAAAATATTTTAAAGTAATTTAACCAATTGAAATATGAGAAAAACTTTATCTAATCGAATTTATAAAATTTTGGCATGTCCTTATTGTGAAGGCAATCTAGAAAGCTTCAATGATGGGGTGAAATGTCTTAAATGTCAAGAAGAATTTAAGAAAATAAATAAAAAGCAGCTAGATTTTAGACTTCGGAAAAAGAAATCATATCAACTTCAATTTAATATTGGAAAAAATCCAGATATTAACAAGGATATTAACATTGAGGTTTTAAAAAAAAAATCTTTCCCTCAAGTAGATTATTCTAATATTAAAGTACCTTCTCATTTAACCAAAGAATTGATTAGTTATTTCCCTAAAGCAAAAAATAATGAAATCATGTTAGATCTTGGATGTGGTAGCACTATTCACAAAGAAGTTTGCGAGCACGCTGGATTTGAGTATGTTGGATTAGATTATAATTCACTAAATGCTTCAATACTTGGTGATGCCCACGCTATTCCTTTCAAAAATAATAGGTTTAGATTTATACTATCAATTGCTATGCTAGAACATATCCAATATCCATTTATAGTTATAAAAGAAGTATATAGAGTTTTAGAACCAAAGGGTATATTTATAGGGTCAGTAGCATTTCTAGAACCTTTTCATTCAAAGAGCTATTATCATCACACGCATCTCGGTGTTTTAAATTTATTAAATTTTGCAGGATTTGATATAAAATACATATCTCCTAGTGCTAAATGGACTGTTCTAAAGGCACAATCTCATTTTCTTTTTCCTGGTTTACCTCGCCAAATCTCCAAAGGATTAATAATGCCTTTATTTGTGTTTCATCGAATTTGGTGGAAAATAATTTATTTTTTAACTCATTCAAGTCATGTTAATGAGATACATAGGCTTCTACGCACTACGGGCTCATTTTATTTCATAGCTAAAAAAAAATGAGATTATTATTTTATTAATATAAAGATCTAGTTATATTATTTTATTACTTTCTTTATATGTTTTGAATTCTTCATTTTATGTGTTTATGAAGTATTTAGATTAATTTTGCTTTATAAAAAATTATAAAAAAAAAAACCTTAATAAAAAAGTAAAATTTTTTAGTTAACAACTAAGATGGATGAATAGTTGAGTAATAATTTTATGAATATTACCTTAAAAAAACCTAGTCTTTATTACTTCTTACTTGTTTTACTGTCAATTATTCTTCTATTAACTCATTATCCGCGTATTTATGGAGTAGACGCATTTGGGTATATGTGGATGGCAAAAGCTGTTAGAAATGGGGCATTATTTTCTGAAAATACATGGTTAATTCATCCTGCTTCCTTCTTTGGGTATTATCCATTTTCTCATACTCCAATAGGCGTTCCTATATTCCTTGCTCTTTTACTTAGTCTTTTGAACATTTTTTCATTCGGTATATTTGGTCTAACTGAGGCGATATTAGCCTTCAATATTATACTCATCCTAATTATCTATAAAAGCTCTCGAAATCTGGGAAATAGACTATTTGAAGAAGAATGGAGTCGATTTGTATTTGTAGCAGCTATTCTATTTTCTATGTATGTACTAAATGATATTACAATGACCGTTAGTACAAGAATTATTATAACAATTGTCATGATAAATCTTTTGAATTTAAATTTAAAAATATTAACTAATTCGATTAGTACATTTAAAGCCATGATTTCTCTGTTTTTACTCTTCATAATTAGCGCCTTAGTGCACAGACTTTGGGTAGGTACATTTATACCAATAATAATTATGATATTTACAGTTTTTATCCGAAAATATAAAAATTTACAAAAGCTTACTGTATTTTTAATTCTGCCGCTAAGTGTAATTGCTTTTTTCGTAGGATTAGAAGTAATCAATGCATTTGGTCTAGATTTTTTATCGAGACTTGATCCAAATCAAACATTTTCCCCTTTTATTGATAAGAAATCATTGTTCGGGATGGTTGTGCTACTTAGCTGGGATCAGGTTTGGAATTCAGGAGTAATTTCTATTTTTTTCCCAGTAGGGGTAATAATAGTGGTGTATAAACTAGCTATTTTACTAAAAAATTCTGAAAAAAAGAATGCTCAAATTAATATTAATAGGCAATTTCTTCAAAAGTACTATTTAATCCTTTTTATTATACCTTTTTCATTTCTGCTCCCTACAACCTTTTATTCAATTGTCATATTTTTCCCAATACTGATTATATTTTCAGTATATGGCATAATTTTTATTAAAGACTTTATTGCAACCTATTCTGAAACACTAAGTTGGCTTTTGCTGGGAATCCTCTTATTTATATCAATAGTGTATTCTTTTGTAAAAGTCGAAGTTTCTACTAAAATTAATCTTTCGTATATTTTTGTTTTCACATTTATTTCTTTAATCTTATTTCTGTTTGTTTTCGTAATAAATGAATATAAAACTCTAAATTTTTTAAAAGTTTTTTTTGATCCTCTTAAAATGAAAAAAGGGATCTGGATTCTTATATTAACAATTTCGATGTCAATATTTTCAATAACAACTATAGAAACGAATAGAGCAGCTCTCATTAGCAGTCCCTATCCATGGGAAAATAGATATTTGACCGATGAAGAAATCGAAATTATTAAATTTTTTCAAGATGAAGAAATTGATGGATTGATTTTTACTACTGATAAGTATATAACGACAAAAATTTCTGGAGTAGGATTTATACCTACCTTTCACGGAGGTCCATCTATTGGAAAAGATTTATGGTATAGCCTAATTAGTCCAAATGAAGTTCTTGAGAATACAGAATTCTTTTTTTCATTATCTAACTTTTTTCAACAACGTTTTTTTAGGTTTTGGCCAAAAGGTGCCATTTCTGATTACGAAAAGTATCCTTTAGAGGTTCTCAAGAGGAAAATAATTAGATTAAATATGACAATCGAAGGAGATCGTGTTCTTTTGCGATCGGTGTATAATGTACACTATGTTATTTCTATAAATGAAAGTTCCCTACATAGCAGTAATGAATGGGCTTTAATCCGATCTTTACACCAATCGGAATTAGAACCTATTTTTTCAACTCAAAATTTAGTAGTATGGAAAATAAATTAATTCACGTTATTCAAATATTCTAGAAGTGTATTCATGAGTCAACTAATTGTCAGTGTAATCATCCCCACATACAAAAGGAATACTACATTAAAACGAGCTATTAATAGTGTGCTAAATCAGACCATCGATAATCTTAAAATAATCATGGTTGATGAATTGATTCAAATTTCAACTATAGTTTTAAATCTATAAAAATTCTTAGCCAAGCTTGTGAAGACTCCTTTATTTCTAATGGAAATCATAATTTCAGAGAAAGTTATTTAAGGGAGCCGATTCCTCACTTTAAATATATCAATATCCAAAACATAATTTTGAAAAGATTCATAAATATTTTCGTAAAATGAAAGAAACCTATAAACATTTCCGTCAGATTTTACAAGACTCGCCCATTCCACAGAAGTAGCAGACCACGGGATGTATTTTAAATATCTATTTAAGAAGCTTCAAAATGGTTCGGAGAGTATAACCGTGTTTGGAACCGATATTTTGCGGTTAAGTAGAGATATTGCTCCATGAAAAGATTTAAACCCTACACTGACATTTGTAACAACCCAAAAAAAGAGAGTTTACAGATCGCGAATTCTTTACCCTTTTATTTTATGTGAAAGATTGGGTAAAAAAGGCCATCAATATCTTCATTTAGAAATTTTTTTTTCAGATCTTCGTAGGTGTGATGTCGTTAACACTAGAAAAATAAAAATGGTATGGAAAACGCATATAACCGTTAATCTTTTAAAAAAAGTAAAAACGAGTAAAATTATAAAAAATTATAATTTACTCAATTGGATAAATATAATTTTTGGTAAAAAAATAAAAGTTCAAAAAGCTTCTCGTAGAATGATGAAACAAAAAGATAATCCTCTTGTAACTGTTATTATACCAACATATAAGAGAGTAAAAAAACTTGCTAGAGCAATTAATAGTGTTTATAATCAAACTTACGATAATATTGAAATAATTATTATTAACGATGATCCTAACTCAGTTATTGAGAAATTTATAGATCTAAAGAAAAATGTAAAATGGATTAACCACAAACGAAACCAAGGACCCTCTGCCGCTCGAAATTCGGGAATTCAAAGAGCAAAAGGCAAGTATATTGCTTTTCTGGACGATGATGATTTCTTTTTAAAGACTAAAATTGAAAAATTGGTTAATTCGATGGAATCTCTAAATAATGAATGGATTGGGATCTATTCATGGTATATTAGAGAAAAATCTAGAAAAGTTATAAAAAGCAATGCTGAAGGTGATTTATCTCTTCCATTATTAAAATGTAATATGCATTTAGCGGGGGGAAGTTCATTGTTATTAAAAACAGATATAGTAAAATCTATTGGTGGATTTAATATCTCTTATCAAATACATGAAGATTGGAATTTTATATTAAAATTGTGTAAAAAAGGGAAAATAAAACTCTTCAAAGAACCTCTTTTTGTAGTTGGTACATCCGAACACCATCATTCTCATGTTTCTCCAGAAAATTTCCTTAAAGTAAAATTCAAATACTTAAAGGATCTTAATTCCTTTATTAGTTCTTATGGATATAAAACTTCGAAAAGAATTCATACTGCTCATTTGTCGAGAGTTGCTATTCTTTTTTTAAATAAAAGAAAAATATCAGAAAGTCTAAAAGTATTTTACAAAATTTTTAGATACAGTCCTTTAAACTTTATAATTGAGTTTTTTAATTTCATTAGAAGGCGAATATCTCTTGAATAATAATAAATCTAATTAATTTATAACCCAACTTGCAAAGTAAGAAAAATATTATGAAAATTAATAACCCAAGGATATTGCATTTACTTGAAGTTTCATTGCCAATATTAGCGGGGTACACAATTAGAACACATAATATACTTCGAGAACAACAAAAATATGTATATCCTTTAGCTTTAATTGATCCTAAGATTATGAGAAATAAAAATCCTTATATTAAAAATGGGGTACTTTATTATAAATTTCCACCCTTTCCGGGATATAATATAATTTCAAACTCAAAGATTCTAAGAGCTTTAAGAATTTCTAAAGGATATAATTTAATAAACACACTTTTGTTTACATATCAAAAAAATTATCTATCTAAGTTTGTTGAAATCCAAAAGATAGATTTAATTCACGCTCATTCACCCGCAAGATTTGCAAAATTTGGTTATAAGATTGCAAGGAGTAAAAATATTCCATTCATTTACGAAGTGAGATATTTTCCTGAAGATAGTGCTGTTGCAAGTGAAAAATATAAACAGGATTCATTTAAATATAAGAGAAAACATAAAAAGGAAACTAAATTAATGAAGAAGGCTGATGCTGTGATCACATTAGGGAAAGCAATGAAAAACGATATTAGGAATAGGGGGATTGCTGAAGAAAAGATATATATAGTTTCCAATGGAGTTGACACTAAGAAATTTGTTCCATTAGAACCAAATCAATATTTAAAAATAAAATTAAGTCTACAAAATAAAAAAGTTATAGGATACATAGGTTCTATTCGAAGAATTGAAGGTATTGAAATTTTATTGAAATCATTTTCATTATTAAGGAAGACAATTAATGATATAAAAATCTTAATAGTTGGCCCAATAAGACCATCTAATTATTTGAAATCATTAATGGATTATTCTAAGAAATTAAATATAGATAAAGATATAATTTTTACTGGAATGGTTCCATATGAAGAAATAAATAATTTTTATTCTATAATAGATATTTTTGTAATTCCCCGAATAAATTCAAGAGAAAATAGATTAGTAACTCCTCTAAAACCATTAGAAGTGATGGCGATGGGGAAGGTCTTAATAACTAGCGATTTACCCGCTCTAAAAGAATTTGTTGTACAACATATTTCAGGAGATCTCTTTAAAGTAGGAAATAGTAAAGCTTTAGCTATAAAGCTAGAAAAATATTTGAGTAATCCAGAAAAAGCTGAAACATTAAAACAAAGTGCTCGTAAATATGTTGTGAATAATTTTAGTTGGTCTGATGTAGTTAAAAAGTATATTCCGATTTACGATAAATACTTAGCTGAATAAAAATCAATTACATTTTCATTATAGAATCTCGTGATAATTTAATAGTTAAGAATTTTTTTATTTACTAATAATAGTATTAATGATTTAAAGATTATATCGATATTTATGAAAAAAATATTCATTAATAATAAAGGTCAAATTATTGTAAAAGAGATCAAAACTCCTATAATCGAAACAAAGGGATCAATTGTTAAAACTAGTTTCGCCCTAATTTCTTCAGGTACTGAATTATCGGTTATTGAATCAAAAAGATTTCATAATCTACCTTTTTTCAAAAAGGTAATTAAATCAAAGGATTTTCGCAATTTGATTTATAACGAAATAAAGAAACGAGGGATTCTAGGAGCAATAAAATATGGGAAATTATATCTTTTTAAGAAAGATCATGGAAGGAATTTTATTAAACCTAGTTCTAATTTAACTCCAATTGGTTATAGTTGTTCTGGATTAATACAAAAAACTAATCTTGAATATTATCGAGTTAACGATAAAGTCTCCTGCGCGGGGTCAAATCATGCCGAATTTATATATTCCCCAAAAAATTTGACATGCAAGATTCCAGATAATGTTACTCTAGAAGAAGCAGCATTTGCTACATTGGGTGCAATTGCTCTTCATGGAGTTCATCGTGCAGATATAAAACCAGGAGAATTTGTTGGTGTCATTGGTACAGGTTTAATAGGATTGATCGTTGTTCAATTAATTAAAGCAAGCGGAGGGATAGTTTTCGCATTTGATTTAATAAATAAAAGATTAAATCTTGCTAAAGTTTTAGGTGCTGATTTTATTATTAATCCAAAATATCTCGTCTCAGAGAGAAAGGTTTTAGAAATTACTAAAGAGAAAGGATTGGATTCAATAATAATCTGTGCAACATCTAAATCTCCAAGAATTTTAGAAGATGCGATTGATTTAATCCGGGAGAGAGGAAAAATCGTGATGTTGGGTGGATTTCCCATAGAAATAGACCGAAGGAAACTTTATTTCAAAGAAGCAGATTTATTAATTTCAAGATCTTATGGGCCGGGGCGTTATGATATGTATTATGAATATGAAGGATTTGATTATCCCGAAGAACTCGTCCCCTGGACAGAAAAAAGAAATATGGAATTCTTTTTAACATTAATTTCAGAAAAAAAAATTAATGTCAAACCATTAATTTCCGATATCATCCCTGTTGATAAGGCGAACATAGCATACGAAAAGTTAGAGAACGATCCTCTCAATAATATTGCAATTCTATTGAAATTTAATCCTGAAGAAGAACATTTAAAAGTTAAAAAAATACCTTCAAGAGCCGAAATTAAAAAGAAAAAATTAAAGGTTGGGTTAATAGGATGTGGTTCTTTTGCACAAAGTACTCATCTCCCTTTGTTATTATCAAATCCAAATTGCAAAATAATAGGAATTTGTACCGAACATAAAAAAACTGCTGAATTATGTTTAGCGAAATTTCACCCAGATTATATTACGACTAAATATAAAAAAATACTTAAAGATCCCGAAATTGATATTGTATTTATTTATACAAGACACAATACTCACGGAAAATTCGCAATAGAAGCATTAAAAGCGGGGAAAAATGTTTATTGCGAAAAACCAATGGCATTAACTATGAGTCAATGTAAAGAAGTTTATGATACAGTAAAAAAAACTGGAAAATTTTATTCTATTGGTTTCAATCGTAGGTATAGCCCATTTATTCAGATCGTTAAAGAATTATTAAAAAATAGAGATAACCCGATTATAATGAATTATAGAATCGCTAACACGTTTATATCTGGATCACATTGGATTTTTGATCCGAATATTGGAGGAGGTCCAATTATCGGAGAATTTTGTCATTTTACAGATTTAATCTTATATTTAATAGATTCTACTCCTATTGAGGTATATGCTAAAGGGGGGAATTTAAGCCATAAAAATATAGATGTTTATGATAGTTGTACGGTTCTAATTGAATTCAAAAATGGATCTATAGCAAATCTGATATATACTGATTTAAATGGCCCGAATATGCCAAAAGAAAGAATTGAGATATTCTCAGGAGAGTCTACAATATTTATTGATGATTTTAAAACGATGAATACTTCTGGATTTGATGTAGGGAATTTAAAATTACCTGCTCAAGATAAAGGACATAACAATCAAATCAAGTCGGTAATTAATGCTGTTATAAATGGCAATGAAGTTATAGCCAATGAAAAGGATGCTATTAAAGCGATGAAATTATGCTTTCTAACTATTGAATCAATTAAAAATGATGAATCAATACTTTTAAGTGATGAAATTCAAGTGAATCTAAATGAAAAACCCAAATAATATGGAATCAATTAATTTTATTAAGGTTGAAAATAAGTATGCAATTTTTTCAACAATCCAGAATGATGTTATATTTGACATACATAAAATAAACGTACCTATATTTTGCGGAGGAATAGTTAAAGAAGTTAATCATAATGTTTATGGTATAAAAAAAGGTGATTGGATTGCATATATTTCAAAACTAAAAGCTGAAAAAATTAATTTAGCACATAATTTAACAATTAAGTTAAAAAAGAAAGAAAGAGATATTTTTGCTATTTTACCATACGCGTCGTACGCTATGAAATTATTAAGAGAAATTAATCCTAAACTAGGTCAGAATATTATTATTTTAGGCTTAAGTTTTTTCTCAGTCTTATTATTGAGGATACTTAAATTGGCAGGATCTAATCCTCTAATTGTAAACCTTGATGGAGATTTAATTAAAAAGGAACTAATTATAAACAATACCGATTGTTTAATAAATGGGTTAGATCTAGCAAAATTAAAACTAAGAAACGTAAATACTTCTACAGTAGTTACATGTATAAATCCGAATAAAAATTTAAAGGAATTTTTGAATGAACTAAAATTTGATAAGCATATAATTCTAAAAGAAATATCTATTTATGATAAAGGTCTTTTAGACCTTAATTATTTAAAAGGAATAAATTATCCTTATTCTTATGTAAGATGGGATTTTAAGAGAAACCTTAACTATATAATAAATATCCTTGAAAAAGGCAAATTACTTCTTGATTTTATTGATTACACTCTGATTAAGATAAATTCCATTGATGAAATGACAAAAATAATTCACCAATTTCCACATGAATCAATAATTTTATTTTCAATAAAATAAGAATTCCTTTCTGTCTGTTTGATTTTTATTTAAGAAATACTTATGTTGTATATGGTTTTTGAAAAATTCACGAAATTTGTAAAATTATTTATCCCTTTTAGAATCAGAAAAATGAATAAAGAATTTCGGAATTTCTTAAGATTATTAAAAGAAAATGAAAAGAAATCTTTTGATGAAATTAGACAATATCAATTTCAAAAACTGAAGGAACAAGTAGAAAAAGCCTATTACCATACAAAATTTTATAAAAAAAAATATGATGATTATGGTTTTCATCCCAAAGAATTAAAAGATTGGGATGATGTTAAAAAAATTCCAACTTTATCTAGAGATGATCTTCGTATAAATTCAAGAGATATGGTATTAAATACATATAAGGGTAGAATTTATGCAGGATATACTAGTGGAACTACAGGTCATCCAGTAGAACTATATCAAGATAAAAAAACAGATTCACGTGAATGGGCTTCAATTTGCTATCAATGGGAGCGAGTAGGATATAGACCAAAAGATAAAAGAGTTGAGTTTAGAGGATTTATTGAGAAAGATGTGAATTTCATATCTACACGACACAAAAGAGTCCTTAGAATTAATATAGTTAAAATGAGTGAAAATAATATAGAAATCATCCTTAAAAAAATAAAATCAAAAAACTACCAATATTTTCAGGGTTATCCTTCTGCAATATATAAATTTGCAAAAATTTTAGAAAAAAAAAAAATTAAAATTGAGCCAAAAGCAATTTTATTAGCTTCTGAAGTGTTATATGGTTGGCAAATGGGACTTATTGAAAAAGTTTTCCCAAACAGTAAGAAAATTATCCATTATGGTCAAGCCGAAAAAGTTGCTTTGGGTGCGTGGGATGATGATAGAAAATACTATTTCATCCCTTCTTATGGCCTTGTAGAGATTAATAAAACTAATAACGAAATGATTGCTACTAGCTTTATTAGAGAAATACATCCAATCATACGTTATCGTTTAACAGATTCTATTGAGGGTATTCAGGAAATATCTCTTCCTAATAAAAAAACTTTATTCCCAATAATAGACAAAATACTTGGAAGGTTTGAAGACTATTCATATAATACTAAAGGTGATTTAATCCCCCCTGCTGTAGTTACTTTTCCTTTTAAAAAAATGAAACAAATTAGAGCCTGCAAAATAATTCAACATTCATTTATTGATTTTGAGATAATTTTTGAAGCCCTTGGAGATAATACAACCAGAAAAGAGGTGAAAAAAGTTATAGATGACTTAAAGAAAATTTATGGTGAAGATGCTAAAATGACTATCCATTATACAAATAAAATTCCTGTTGATAAAAGTGGTAAATTTAGATGGATCGAGTGTAATATTAATAGAGATAATTGATGTTCAAAAATTAGTTATGGAAAACTCTAAATTTTGTTTTAATCTTTATATTAATATGACTAAAGTAGGAGTAATATATAACAAGAATTTATCATATCCAAAATTCCCTTTTAATCCTAATAAATCTTATCCGGAAATAAACTATAAGTATACTCTTCAATCTGAAAATCTAATTTATGAAGAGATGAGAAATCTTTTCAATAAAATGGGTTATGATAAAGAAAATTTTAATACTAAGAATTGGAATCCTCTTGGATTTTTAATAAAAAAGGGAGATAAAGTATTGATTAAACCAAATTTCGTTATCGACTATAATGAACATCCTTTTGCAGTTATTACTCACCCTTCTATTATACGATTTTTAATTGACTATATAGATATAGCAACAGGTAAATCGGGAAAAATAATTGTGGCGGATGCCCCTCAAATGAATGCAAATAAGCAAAAGATATTGGAATATACTAATATTGAGAACCTAATAGAGTATTTAAATGAAAAAAAAGTTAATGTCAAATTTATTGATCTAAGAGCAATATCCTATGATACTAATTGGAAAAAAAAATCTTTCTTAAATGGTGATCCAATGGGATCAAAAATCATTGATTTAAAAAAAAACAGCCAATTATTAGATTTAGAAAAACAAGATAAAGATATTTTTTATGGGGCAGATAATAATAGAAAAATTGTTAATTATAATCATAACCTTAACCGTAACTCATACCGCATTTCTAGAACTCTTTTGGATTCGGATGTCGTAATAAGTGTTCCAAAATTAAAAACCCATAAAAAAGTAGGAGTAACTTTGAATCTAAAAAATTTTGTTGGGATAAATGTTCATAAAAACTATTTACCCCATTATCGAATAGGATGTCCAGAGCATAATGGAGATGCCTATCCTAATATGAATTCCTTTTTAAATTCTCTAAGATTTTTAAGATATTTATTTAGAGATTGTTTTTTATCTCGAAAAGCTTCAAAAATAGGGAGACTTTTCCATAAATTAATGGATATTAGGAAGTATTTTGAATATGTAGTACTTAAAATATTATTCCCACAATTTTACTCGCAGTATTTTCATTTTTTAGATGGTAATTGGAGTGGAAATGATACTACTTGGCGAACTGCTTTAGATTTAAACATTATAATTCAATATGCTAATAAAGAGGGGGTATTACAAAACAAAAGGCAACGAAAATTTTTCTCTGTAATTGATGGAATAATCGGTGGAGAAAGAGAAGGACCATTAAGACCGTCTTTAAAAAATTCAGGTGTTCTTGTAATGGGGCAAGAACTCTTATTAAATGATTTGGTTGCAACTAAGATTATGGGATTTGATTATAAAAAGATTCCATTGTTGAAAAAAGCCTTATCGCTTAAAAAATTTCCCTTAATAGAAAAAAAATACGAAGAAAATGAAATTGAAATAATTTCAAACGAAAAGGATTTACATAACAACACTTATGGAAATTTCAAGTTAAACCTTAACTATAGTCCATCAAGAGGTTGGAATGTTATAAGATTAAAATAAAAGTTCATTTTCTTCAGAAAAAAAGTTTAAAATAAGACTTCCAGAGTTAATTCTGATGAGAGTTGATAATAATACTATGTTGTCTTCAATAGAAGCGCGTGTTCCTTATTTTGATAAACATTTATTAGAATATAATCTTTCTTTATGTCCACCTACAAAATTTCATTATATAAATTCAACTCCTAAATATATATTAAAGAAAATTATGAAAAACAAACTCCCTAAAGAAATACTAAATCGTAAGAAAATTGGATTAGCAACACCAATATCTTGGAATAAATCTTTGAACTTTTTAGACATAATTGAAAACGCACTTTCGAGAAACTACATGAAAGGATTTTTTAAACAAGAATTTTTAATGAAAATGATTAATAGTAAAAAATTTAGAGAAAATTTTGCACCTCTTTATCCTTGGCTGCTGATAAATTTTTCATTTTTATATCGTAAAGTTGTTTTGAATGAAAGAATAATCCTTTAACATCCTCTAACAAAATTTTCTATAAAAAGAAAATTATAAACCCTTTTTCAGTATTTTTGAGCTAACCAACCCATTCTAACTCTAAGTTTTCTGAAAATGGGGTTATAAATTCTATTAAATGGAAAGAATTCATGAAGATCTCCGACAGATGAGCAAAAACACAGCAGTTTTAAATTGTTTTTTATCATTATTTTCTTCAATTGTCTTAGGGTGTACCATACTTCCAATCCATAAGGTTATACTTCTTCTAAGTTTTAATTAAGTCTTCCCTCTTCAAATTATTCCTTAAAATGAATAATAGAGTAGAAAACTTAATTTCAATCCTTATTTTTTTTCAATATCTTTTATGTAATAGATGTCTCAAATCTTACAAAATTTATCAAATAGGTATAAAGGCACTATAAAAGGAGAAATAAATAAAGAATAAGTAAAAAAGAAAAGATTTAAGGAGTAAAATTTACTCAATAATTATCAATTATTATATTCTAAATTTATGAAGATAACAAAAATAATAGGTACTTTGAGAAAAAGTATAAGTTTTATTCTTAATTTTTCAAAATTCAAAATTTTATTAAATAATTTATTAAAAATTGAAAATCATGTTTATTCAGATAATATTCATTTGAAAGCAGCTATTGAATGGCTTACAAGAGCACAAGATATTACTAAATGTGGAGGTGTATCTGCGGGTTATTCCTTAGAAACGGGATGGGATCCCCCATACCCAGAAACAACGGGATACATTATCCCAACTTTCTTACAATATGCCTATTTTATTAATGATCCAAGTTATATCAAACGAGCAGAAATGATGGGTAATTGGGAAATTAAAATTCAATTACCTTCAGGGGCCATAAGAGGTGGAATAGGAAAAGAAAACAAACCAAAAGTGTTTAATACTGGGCAAGTTATTTTAGGATGGATCGCGCTTTTTGAAGAAACAAAGAAAGAGAAATTCCTGAAAGCAGCAATAAAGGCTGCTAACTGGCTTGAGGAGATCCAAGATTCTGACGGCAAGTGGAGTAAAAAGGTGTATCTTGGAATTCCACACTCATATAATACTCGAGTCGCTTGGTCCTTATTAGAGGTTTTTAAACACACTAACGATGAAAAATATAAGCAAGCATCAGAAAGAAATATATTATGGGTATTTTCTCATGCTAAAAAAAATGGATGGCTTGAAAATATGGGATTCTATAAAGACTTACCACCGTTAACTCATACAATAGGTTATACTTTAAGGGGATTACTAGAATCATCATTCTATTTATCTGACAATATTAAACAAAATGCATTAAAAATTGTATGTAAAGCGGCAGAAAATATCATGATGAGATATGAGCTTAAAAACAAACACCATTATACAAAACCTTCGTTTCTCCCTGCAACATTTTATCCAAATTGGAATTCTAACGATAAATATTCTTGTCTAACAGGCAATGCTCAAATTGCAATTATTTGGTTAAAATTATTTCTTCTTAAAAATGATATTCGTTTCTTTTACGCTGCTCTTAAAATAATTGAGCAAATTAAAATAACTCAATTGATTGCATCTAAAGATTTAGGAATAAAAGGGGGCATAGCTGGTTCATATCCAATATGGGGTGAATATATGACTTTTTATTATCCAAATTGGGCAACAAAATTCTATTGTGACGCTTTAATTTTAAAGAATAAAATAATATATGCGAACGAGGAAAATTTTGGAAAAATAATATAATTTTGATAAAAGATTATTCTTTAATTCCTATTTTAAAATTTTCAGTTTTTCTTTAATTGAATCAAATGGATATAATCCTTTTTTTATTAAATCATCTTTAATCCCGTAAATAGTAATACCTAAATTAGTTAGTTTATACAAAAGGTTAAAAAATTCTTTAGCATAAGCCCACCATGAACATGCTTCTCCTACTTTACCAATGTGTAACACATTTGCCTTCTCGAAAATTTCCCAAAAATAATCTCGTATAAATTGGGAATCCTTTTGATCTATTCTAGTCTTAGCAATCTCTGGATCTAAAGGTTGTACATTCACAAATATGTATTTTTTTTTGCCTATTTTACATTTTAATTTAAAAAGTTTATCTATTTTTACTTTCAAAGGGAACTCTTCCCCCATTACATCTTCTATATAATGATATTGGGTAGTTGGTCCTAGATTTATCCCTATACCCAAAAATTTGCCATTTAATTCAAGAATTTTACCCCAAGGTGAATTTTCCCCATATGTTTTGTTTCCGATATGGTGTTTATAGGTAATCTTTTTGGCATTCATACCTATTGCCGATACTGAATGAGTTGGATGAATGCTACGTGAAATACCATCTCTTTTTAAAAATCCTAAAGGGATTGCTCCTAAAACAGTTGGGCTTTTTTTCCTGTCGAAAACATAATTTTCTGATACACATGTATTGTACATTGTTCCCTTCATAAAGTAAGTTGGTATCACTAAGGTTCCTTTCTCACCTACCACATTTAGTAATGCGTCAATAACGGTACTTGCTCCTTTTTCAACATACCCTATCTTACTAAGAGAACTATGAACAAAAACGACATCGCTTTTCTTTATACCTAATGATTTCAGATCAGCTATTAAGTCATTTGTATTAAAATGATTGTGTTTTTTTTTTAATAGTCTTTTTTTCTTCTTAGAATTAATTTTCCTAAAAAAAACCCTTATAATTGAGTAATTTTTGAATCTCAAATCTTTAATTGTTATTAGTTCTCGTATAAAATTATGTCTTTTATATTATTTCTATACTTATAAGATTTTTGTTGGAGATCTTAAGCCATATATTTGATCAAAAGTATAACTTTAAAATTAAGACTAGAATTAGGTTTTCAACGAGAATTGTAATTATTTAAGAATAATAAAAAGAGAATTTGATATTTTTTTACAATTATAGAGATAGAATTCAATCGAAAAGAATATATAGGCAATAATATAATTATTATTGAACATAAAAATGGTGAATCATGAGATTCATATTTGTAAAAATTTTGATGATTAATCACTTTATTTCGAAGCATTTGAACGAAATGTTTAAAAAATCAAATTTCTGTTCACTCACAAAATTTTATACTGTTTTTATTAATCCAATAATTACTTTTCTTTCAAAGTTCGGAAAAAATAAAAAAAAAATGCTTTTAGAACACTCTTTTTTTTCTGTTCATCATTATAGAAAAATCTTTCCTAGATATATGCTCTATATTAAGAAGTTTAAAAATCAGTTTTATATTAACTCTCCTTTTTATTTTTCTGAAGATAAAACGCGAAAGACAATCACTAAAAAACTAAGATGCGAATTTAAGGTTTACGTTAATAGCGTACTTTACAAAGCAGATTCGGTTTTACAAAATAAATATAATATTTTAAAGAAAAAATATCATTTCAAGAATCAAATTAATTGGTTTTATAGCTTTAGTGGTCATTATCATTGGCCATTTGATAGAGCAGAAAAAATAAATTATACTTTGAACTCTAATCACGATATTGATGTGAAATTTGCTCTTCGTTTAAATTATCATCAAGAATTTATAACATTGGGATTAGCTTATTATCTTACAAATGATGAAAAATATGCTTTAAAGTTTGTTGATTTAATCCTAGATTGGATAAAAAGAAATCCTCCAAATTTTGGGATTAATTGGATTGATCCATTAGAAATTTCTCATAGAGTAGTATCTTGGATATTCGCTTTATCCTTATTTCAAAATTCTAAATCAATAAAAAGAAATGAATTTGAAATAATTGCTAAATCCTTGTTTCAACAGGTTTTTTTTGTAAAAATAAACAGTAATAAAAAATCTTATAACCATGTTATTGGGGAACATTTCTCCATTTTAATTTTCTCTAAAATCTTTAATAATATAAAATATATTGACAAATGGTATAAAAGATCAAAAAAAATCCTAGTAAAACAAATAACAAGACAAATCCGACGAGATGGGGTTCATATTGAACAATCTACTCATTACCATAGAATGATTTTAGAAGTCTTCTCTTTATTATTAATAATCGACCCTAAAATATTTCCAGTAAACTGTGTTCATTCTATTGAAAAAATGTTCGAGTTTTTTAAATACATTATTACACCCAAAGGTGATATCTTAAATATTGGAGATTCTGACGAGGCTCATTTCCTACCTACTATCTTTTTTAACAGTGAAGTAAGTTTTAATCAAGAATTATTGCATTTGGGCGCTACTTTATTTAGCAGAAACGATTTCAAAATTAAATATTTAAACATGTCAACTGTTGTAATTTTGTTATTATTAGGAATTGATAAATATGAACAGTATAAAAGTATGAAATTTTTCCAATCTAAGTATTCTTATAAATTTTTCAAAAATTCAGGCTATTTAATTCTTAGGTCAGATTGGAGTCAAGAAGCTAGTTTACTATTTTTCGATATGGCTCAATTTAGTCCGAAACCCTCCTCCCACGATCATAGTGATATTTCAAATATTATTTATTTCTTTAGAGGGATACCAATATTAATTGATTCTGGGACATATATGTATAATATTGATCAAACAAAACGAAATCATTACCGGTCTAGTAAAGCACATAATGTAGTTTCAATAAATTCTAAGAATCAAGCCAAGATTGAAGGTATTTGGGAATGGTCTAATCTTCCCTCCATTAGACGAAAATTTATTCATAAAAATAATCAAATAGAATGTGTTGTTGAGCATGATGGTAATAAAAATTTTATAACTAAACGTACATTGAAAACTTCTATTTTGCTTGATAAAATCCAAATTATTGACAAGATAATTACAAGATACAGTCAAAGTGATAATAAAATACAAATTTCTTCCTTTTTTCATTTTCCAAAAGAAATTTCTTTAGAAATAGTTGATAACAAGATCTGCATTGATTCAATTCTAATATTAGAATTTAGGAATAAAGGTTGTGATATAACTATTAAGAAGAGGAATTTTTTATATTCACCATTTTATGGAAAAAAAACTGATGGATATTTAATTGAGTTTAAATCAGTACTTGATTTTTCTGATAAAAAAGAAATTGAAATAACTTACAATCTCTTTTCAATATCATGAGAAGTTAACATAATTAAAAATTTTGATAAAATAACACTAATAACTTTAAAATGATATATAAAAAACAAAAATCAAATAAATAAAATTATAACTAATAATATTTAATTTAAATTAAAATTACATAAATCCCTAATTATTACAAGTATGACAAACCAAAACCAAGTTATAGAGTCTTTTAGCAAATTATTTGATAATAAAATCAAAGAAAATATAAGATACATTCAAGCATCAAAATTTAAGACAGACTATTACTTTATATCTCATATTCCAAATGGCCTGAGAAATAAAAAGGTTTTAGACATTGGAGCATTTGTTCCTTTTGATGCAGTATATTGGGCTAGTGTTGTTAAAGAATTTCATGCTATTGATATTTCAGAGAAAGTTGTTAATTTCGGAAATGAATTCTTAAAAAAAGAATTATCCGAAGCTATTGTGAAAAAGATTAAGTATAAACAAGCTAACGCCACAAATCTCCCATATGAAGATAATGATTTTGATGTTGTTTTTTCATTTTCTACGATTGACCATATTCCAGGAGAGAATAATCGAAATAAAGTTTTTTCAGAAATTGCTCGAGTTACTAAAAGTAAAGGCTATGTTATAATAACATTGCCAAATAAGTTAAACATTTATAGTTATCAGAAAAGTTTAAAAAAACAAGAAAAAGGAACATCTCCATTTGGATTAGAAGTCTTTTACACTCCAAAAGATTTAAAAAAATTATTAATTAAAAATAATCTAAAACCAATATTTTTTGACTCATCATCAGGCGATAAAGGAGGAGGTCTTCCAAGAATTTCTTCTTTGTACAATATTATTTTTAAAAAATTTGGTCGAAGAATGGGTTGGTTAGCTCAAAAAATATAATTAAATTTCTATAAAAAAAAAATATCATTGTCAAACTCCACTCACTTGACAAAATAGATTGGGTTCCCTCTAGTTGAGCCAGATTATCTTTAACTTGGATAAAATTTCCCGTCTTTTTTCTCTAATTCTCCATATTCACCTTACTGTTGCGTACTGTGCGTTAAATTCTTTCTTTTGGGCTTCAATAGGTGGTGTTTCACAGGCTAAATATAAAATGAAATACATTAAGAAAATTATAAAATTAACGATAATTATACTAAAAACAGCGCCTGTTCTTCCATAATATATTAATCTATTAATCCAATAAAAAATAAAGTAATATTTATTATCATCATCATTAATTTAAGAGGAGGTAAAATCTTTATTTTATTTTGAGCATATGCATATTCAATTTTGAAGAACAACCCTAATTCTTAAAGAATTAGGAAAATTTAGTCTAAATATTTACATTATCGGAACAATTGTCATTTAAATAGATTTAGTAGTTTTTAAAAAAGCTTTAGACATTTATGTATTATTTTATAGAATTTACTTTGTTTTTTAATAAAAATATCCATATTTTCAAAATCTTCTTCTGAAAAAACTTTAAAAATAGTATTTAGAATAATATAAACTATAATAAATGTCAGTATTGAAAATATGTGAAAAAATTTCAAGAAATTTAAATTTAAAGACTCTCCAATAAGAAAAGTTAAATTTTGGAAAATATGATTTTCTAAAACTTGAGTTATAATTAAAGATATTATAAATGATAAATATTGTAAAAATATTTTTTTTAGATTTATTCTTATATTTGAAATTTTAAAACTTAAAAAAATATAAAACATAAGTAGAAGTAGATTTGAAATAAGAATACTAAATATAGCTCCCAAAATACCATAAAAGAATAATCCTGAGAAAAAAAAAGATAAATAGATTATAAAAGAAATTATTTTTATTGGTATTAATAAATTTACCTTATTTTTTGCTAATATCAGAGCTTCAAAGGGGGTAGCTATTATCCTAAAAATTGTTGAAATTGCCATTAGTTTAACTAATGTTGAAAATATCAAGTAAGATTCACCATAAAATGCAAATAAAAAGAAATCTGTAAAGAAATATAACATTCCTGAAATTAGTAATACCATAAATAGAGAAAATTTTACAGAAATCTTATATATTAAACTAATTTGAACCTCTTTATTAGAAGAAATTAACCGGGAAAAAGAAATGATTAAAGGAGCACTCAATGATGATAGGATTAAAATTGAAAGAGATGAATATTTTAGAGATAAATTGTAACCTGTAATAAATTCTGGTGCATTTAAAAGACTTACTCCCAGAATTTGTAATTGGCTCCAGAAACCATATATTAGATAGCCAAAACTTAAGGGAAAACCATATTTTAATATTTTAGTATTAAATTCTCTAAATGATTCTTCTCTAGTTTTCACTCCCTTAATATTAAACATTTTTTTTAAAATAAATATACAATTTAACGAAAATCGAATAAAATGGGTAAAAAGATTGATTAAAGCAATAAGTTCTAAGCTTACATTCTTAGTTAATAATGTTATTAATATGTATACGGCAATCTGAAAGCAATATGAAATTAAAGACAAGAAAAAATAAGTATGAAACATGTCGAGACTTTTATTTATACCATATAATAAAGATTCAAAACCGATTATGATGATAAGTGGAGATAAAATGTATAGAATATTGATTTTTTCTCCAAAAATTGTAGTAAAAAATCCTGAGAAAATCTGAAAAATAATCAAACTTATTATGAAAATCGGAATCAAAAAAAGAAGTTTTACAATTACTGCTCTTTTAATAAAAGTTTTTATCTTATTTGGCTGATTAGAAGCTATAAACAATGAAAGATAATATTGTAGTGAATAATCTATAGCTGGTGGAAAATACATTGAAATTACTGCAAATAATGTAATAATTGATGTTGCTAATATTAAGAAACCCCAATCCTCTATTGAAATTAATCTTGCCAACATAAATGATATTAAAAGAGGGAAAATCATGCCTCCATAACTAGTTAAATAAGAATAAAATGTGTTTTTAGCTAGTATTCTATTTTCTTTGCTATCTAAATTTGGATTATTGATATTTTTACTTTGAACCATTTATTTTTGATTGAAACAAATTTTTTATTAAAAGAAATAACTATAACAAATAAAATTTTGTTCTATTGAGTTTATTAAATAAAAGGTTAGTACTAAGCTTTCTGATCCTTAATTATTCAACAGCAATTATAACTTAAATCTCCTAGAGTTAATTCATATGCAATTACAAACAGGACATTTCCAATTTTCTAGTCCAGCAATAATTTTACTTTTCATTAAGCACCTTATCTCTTAATATTTATTGTAATTAATTGAAAGTCATTTGAAATAATATATTAGATTTTTTTTTCATATCTTTATAGTTTCTTCTAAATCACTAATCGAATGCGGAATATATGATTAATACATTTGATTCTACAGAGAATATTAATGAAATTATATGTGGAACTCACTAATATGATAAAACTACTCGTCCTCAAATTGTTAAAAAGAGTATAAATAATGAATTTTATGAGATTCTTAACTCATTCCAAAAAAATACAAATATTGGTGGAGTATTGAATACAAGCTTTAATTTACACGGATTTCCTATCATTTTAACGCATGAAGA
>SDBV01003211.1_pt1 | contig 24327 bp, 23 predicted proteins | sample 2277081 | NCBI WGS metagenome assembly SDBV01 (sample SAMN10402039, study PRJNA504765) | marine sediment metagenome | isolation source: marine sediment core GS10_PC15, 223 cmbsf | place: Arctic Ocean: Southern Knipovich Ridge | collected 2010 | reverse complement strand
TTTGCTCAGAAAACGCAACATTTCAATTGATATAAACACTATATCTACAGGCTAATGTTTTGTAACATATTGAATTTCTGTGACATATGCTCAATTGCGCGAATTTGGCGTTCATAGGAAAAAGTTAGTGAAAACCTGGCAAGAATGGTTAGCAATAAATCAGCTGAATTTGTTGACGCCTGGTCTTTAACTTCGATTACTACACCATCAGGAGCAGTATTGGATATTGCCTACGAAAGTGATTCTTACGAAAATGTTGAATTATCAAAACAAGCATCATTCAGAGTTAAGGAGGTTATCGACCTTCAGGATGGAAATAAATTAGAAATAGTTTTGCATGAAGAGGTTACTGATTTAAGCGGTATTTTAAATGACAAGTTTATCGATATCTCACTAGTTGGGAGTTATGACAATCAAGAATTTAATGCCATAGTTGTGTGCGAGACTGACTGCTGGGAAAGACCACCAACATTGCTCACCAAATTAATTGAAGGGGAAAGTTTATTTGTTAATTCCGTAGATCCTGTTGAGAATTCGATCGTCATAGATGACGATAATTTTTATTACTCTTTAAAGCATGAAGCCAAAACTCTTTATCAGCGCGGATTGGGTTTTGGAGGCAACTCGCAAGGAGTTAATTGTAATAATATCCAATGGGAGTGCAGCTATACCTTTTCAGGGCAATTGGCTTGGCCGAAATATATTCCGGCTGGTGTTATTTCAGTAATTGAAACCGAAAAAGCAGGTGGTGGTGTAAGAGTAGCATCAATTATTTTACAAGATGAAAGCAATAATGAAATAAGGAGAACGAATTATGAATATCAAAATGGCACTACTTCATATGAACCATTTAAATTACTACCTCCAATTATTGATCCAAATTACCCGGCAGAATCTTTTGAAGGAACCAAGAAAAAGTTTAAAAAAGCTTTGCTGAAGAAGCATTATGATGTGCTTGGTGTTGCAAGGGAAATACCAGGGCCTGGAGTCATGTATGAAAAGGTAATTGTGAGTGAAAAATCGAGTGATTGTCCCAGTGAGACAAATTGTTTTCCTGAAGCTTCAATTTATGAATTTGAGGTATTTCATAAAAATATGATTGGTTTCAATTATGGCACCGTTGCTACTTATGAATCACATAGGAATAAATATGAGGATATAAAAATTAGAAAAATGCGTTTAAAGGATTATTCTAATAGGGTGGGCGCATTAAAGAGTATTACTTTATATGACAGGGTAAGTGAGAACATACTTTCGAAAACGGAGAATCATTATTTGCACGATGGGCTGATTGATGTTTTTGCAGATAATGAAACAGCCTATGATCCTTTATTAAAAGAAAAGTTCTTTAACCAGGGAGTGGTGGAAGAAACCTTTAGCAATGCGAGAACAGTTAAATATAAATTTGGAGACAATTTTCCCTACTTTGAAAATGAGTATAAAAGCGGAGAATTGTTTGAGGAAAAATTTTATTTACTTGGTATCATTAGCAAGAAAGAAAAATACCCTTCCATCCTTACCGGCCAAACGAATACCAATTATAAAACCGGGATGGTGAATAAGAGTGAAAATCTGGCTTTCGATTTTTATTCAGGTGCGGTTACTAAAACTTTATCTTACGACAGCTATGGCAACTATTATGTGAATGAAACGGTGCCGGCCTATACCGAGTACCCGGCAATGGGATCAAAAGCTTTCTCACCGGATAATAAAAATATGCTGACACAGGAAGCAGCTTCGTATTCATATAAGGTTGCCTCTGGAAACTATGATAGTGAGCTGGGTCTTTTAGGGGCCAGTGTGCAAACCTGGAGTAATGATGTGGATGTGTTGCACGAAGGGAAGCAAGCGGATGTCTGGCGAAAACATGCTGCCTATTTCTGGGACGGGGCACAAACTAAAAACGACGATGGCACTTACAAGATGGGTGAATTTGACAGCAATGGCTTCGATTTTATCAGCCCGGGCACCAATCCACTATGGGAGAAATCCGGAGAATTGACCTTGTATGATGTCTTTTCTCATGGCTTGGAGGCCACGGATATCAATGGGGACTATGGGGCCACCCGGATGGATCCGAATCAATACCGGGTCATTGCCAATGCCTCTAATGCCAGATATAATGAAATGGCCTATTCCGGGGCTGAGTATTATTCGGCCAGCCAATTGACTGAAGGAGGGGTGGACATCGGGACAGGGGAGATTTCTATCGCCCGAAGCCATACCGGGAAGGTGAGTTTGAAGGTTCCTTCCGGTAATGAAGGATTTATATGTCAGCTAGATAACACGGTGGCTGATTTGAATCAAAAATTCAAAGCTTATGTGTGGTTGTATGTGCCTGGAGATGGGGAAACAGCCGAAGAGATTGATGGGGCGCAGTTGTATTATACAGTGAATGGCGTTACCACGGAAGTACATCCTACCCTATATAAAAGCAAATCAAAAAACTGGTACCGATTGGAAATTGTGGCCGATCCACAAGGTGCGGGAACGATAGAATTTGGCTGCCGGAATGAGACGGCACGGCCCGTTTATTTCGATGATTTTAAGGTAGTGCCTTTTGATGGAGCGATGACGGCCTATGTATATGATCCGGATACAGGAGAACTCAATTATATTCTGGACAATAATAACTTTTATACCCGCTTCGAATACGATGATATGGGTAGACTGACCCGTACTACCCGGGAATCGCTGAATTTCGATTTTGGCGATGGCAAGGATAGCTATAAGGCAGATCAAATTGTGGGTGAGACCATTTATAACTATGGTCTGCAAAGTCATAACTAATTCTGAATACAATTTTTTTTAATCTATTGAATATGAAATCTATATTTTTATTAATAGGACTAATTCTTTTTAACATAAAGATGTTTTCACAAACTCCGGATTCATTTGAAAAAATAATTTGCGCGAATGAATCCGGTCTAACGATCCCAGTGAATACTGAAATAGGAGCTTCATCCAAGATTTGTGACGCAGCCACTGAGCTTTTTTATAGTATGAGCGGGGACGAAGATATTGTGAAAGATTGGAAAGTAAATAGAATCGGAAAAACTCCAGGGCCTTTTACTTCTGAAATAGATATCGATTGGAACGGAGATATGGAAGGCGTCATTATAATAAACGTTGAATATAAAAGACTAGTGCATGAAGGTTGGGGAAGGTGTGAATGGAAGGACAAACAACAAGCCTATACATACCGCATCACCCGCGAAAGTAAAAATCCGGGAGGTGCGTTGACCGGAGATACCGAATACATATTGACAGGGGACCAAAGCGCAGGCATAGATTTAACTTATGATGGTAGCTCAGGAGAGTCCAAAGAGGTAAAAGAAATTAAATTTTTTGTAAATGGAGAATATCTTGTAACTAAAACCAGAAAGAAGTTTGGTAGTGGGATATTTAGTACTTACTGGCCTTTTATCCATTTCCATTATGAGACAAATGAAATCGGGCAATATCATTTTACCACTGAAGTGCTAAATGGATGCAGTGAGTGGCTACCCGGGCCGGAACGTATTGTTGATGTTTTTCCCTCATGCCATGATCCCAACATTCAAACTGCGACTATAAGTTTGAGTGGCAATACTATGACCTCTTACCCGGAGGGGATGGAAATCAGAAAAGACCTTGCCTATACTATGGATATCGTCAATATTACAGATGTAGAGCAGCATTATGATATCTCGCACGATGGTGGGGCTGAATTAACGATTGTTAACGGTATATTAACTGTGAACGCCGGACTTGGAAGCTATCGGGTTGAAGTTGCAAAAAAGAGCGGTCGGGAAACATGTCCTAACGTCGAAGATCTCCATGTGTTTGTAGGGGGCCATGATTACACCATCGAGGATGATTGCCTGATTAACTTACCTGCAGATCTAAATGACCTGGGATTTGAAGTCATCGGTAATGAACCTTTCCTGAAACATTTCGCGGCGACGGTCTCGAGCAAACGGGGGCTAATCATTAAACCGGGCATTACCCTCACCCAGGGAGCCGAGCTGATCCTGGACTACCAGGAACCCCAGGTGGACGAGGAAAACGAACTTGATCTGGATAAAAATTTTGTTCAATCCACTGCCTATGACGAATATAACCGCATTGTGGCTCAAGGCCGGCAGTACTTCGATGAGCAGGGACGACCGACGCAATCGCAATATAAAAACATCGCCGAAAATGTGCTGATAGCCTCCGAGGTTTTGTACGATGCCAAAGGGAGGGCGGTGCTTAGCACCCTTGCCGCTCCGGTGGCAGCAGGAGATCCTTCTAATCAATCTGATGAATGCGGACAGGATGTACAAAGAGCTGATTTGGTAAAATTCGATTATAAGGAAGATTTTGTACTGGATGTCAATGGCAACCCGTACGATTACACAAATTTTGACCTGGCCAAAGAACAAAACCCCGATCCGGTCGGAGACGATGAGGAAGGAACACTTGGCTGGTATTATGGTTCGCATAATGGGAGTAGTCTGAATAACCCGAAGTTCAACGAACCACTGGTAGCCACTACAGCCTACCCCTATAGCAGAACGCTTTTCCACCATGATGGATCAGGGGAGGCAAAAAGCAGCTCCGGGCCGGGCGATGCCTTTCGTGCCGGAGGTGGCCATTTAGGATCAAGTGATAAAATGGCTGTTGATGATAACGATTCCTATCTGCAAAATTATATCGCCATCAGAACGTCCGAGTTCGGACTCTCTGATCAGACGGCTTTGGATGGAAATTTCTTTAAAACTGAACGTATTGATGGGGAAGGCAGGAGAGCAGTAGCCTATGTCGACTTTGGAGGAAATGCCATCATCAGCCTGTATTTTGGAAAACAATCCACACCACTCACCCGTAGTTACCAGTTTTATAACGACAAAGGTCAGCTGCTGGTAAGCATGACCCCCAATGGATGGGAACAATACAATGGCTCTAATTTTGGTCAGATAGACAAGACGACGTATTTCTACGATAATCGGGGGAGAATGGAGGCGATGGAAGAAACCGATGCCGGACGTACCGAATATGTGTACCGGAACGATGGAACGATCCGTTTTTCGCAAAATGCAGAGCAACGCCATGTAGGGGATGGCCAGTTTTCGTATACGAATTATGATGAATTGGGCCGGCCTGTGGAATCCGGGGCCTATACACCAGACACGGGTGGGATGACCTTTAAAAGTACGGCGATGGACGGCATCCTTGAAAATAAAACGCGAAGCGGAGGGCTAAATTTTGCTTCCGGGACGAAAACGGACTGGATCGAGAGTTACTATGACCTGCCTGATCCGCAAATTCCTGTACAACGAACACAGCGTTTCCTACATGGTGCGGTATCCTATACCAAAAACGGTGCTGCTACCACCTGGTACAGCTACGATGATCAGGGTCGTGTGGAATGGATGGTACAGGACCTTGGTGATCTTGGCGTGAAAACACTTGATTACCATTATGGGCCACTTGGCAATGTGGAGCTTGTCGCCTATCAGAAGGCAGATCCAACAGAAGATTTTTATCATTTTTATGAATATGATGAGGATGGAAGGCTGACGAAAGCATTTACAGCAACCTCAGAGCCGCTATACAACGCCTTCGGCGAATTGACCAACCCGGAGGTGCTTACGGAGCAGGCGGCTTACGAATATTACCTTCATGGGCCGCTGAAACGTGTGGAGTTGGCAAATAACCTGCAAGGCATCGACTACATCTATACCGCAGCTGGTGCGCTAAAGGGCATCAACCACGCTGATACCGGAAAAGATCCCGGCGTAGACGGTGATACGAACGGCTTCAGGGAAGATGTATTCGGCATGACGCTCGACTATTATAATAACGATTATACCGGAGCAGGCTACCAAAGTGGTAATTTGGCCATCGATACCGACGATCATGCAGAGCAATATAACGGAAACATCCGGGCGATGAGCTGGCATAGCCCGGTCGATGGAGGAAAACCAAGAAGCTATGTTTACGATTATGACGACCGTCAACAGCTATCGGCAGCGACTTGGGGTAATCCCGTTGCAGTTGCAGGCAATAACTCTGGATTTATCGCTGATATAAATAATTCCTTCAAGGTAAACATCCCTTCCTTTGACCTGAACGGAAATATTGAGCAATTGCATCGAAAGGGCGAAATTGGCCAGACTACAGCAGATTTTAGCTATAACTATACTGCCAATTCTAATAAACTGAGCGATGTACAGCATGGCCCTGATGAATATGCCAACTATCAGTACAATGCCATCGGGCAGATGACACAGCAGGATAAGGGCGGTGAAATTATCCATATCCAATACGATGTGTCGGGTAAGGTAACCGGTGTATACGCCACATATGATGCGTCAAACAAGGAGTATTCCGATCCGCTTGTGGCCTTCACCTATGATGACCGGGGATTCCGCTTGTCCAAAACAAGTTATGACGAAGCCGGAGCAGGCATGCTTAGAACATGGTATGTACGCGACGCTTCGGGCAATGTGGTGAGTACTTATATGGAAAACCTCGCGGGCAATAGCGCGCCGGAACAATACGAAGTACCGATATATGGCTCCGGCCGGCTGGGAATGTACCGGCCGAATGCCCTGTTGAGCAATTACATGTATGAACTGAACGATCATTTGGGCAATGTACGGGCTGTGATCGGCGAAGGCATCGAGCTGGAATACCTGGCAACCATGGAATCGGAGCGGGATGAGACGGCAGATTTCATGATAAATAATCGTGTGCCTACAGCAGATTTTATCAACCACACGCCACCTCTTATCACAGTGGATGGTGTTGAGGAAACTATTGTTAATCCCAATGAAGTCATCCGGCTCAACAATGCGAGAAGCAGTGATCTGAACCTGGATGGTGAAGCCATCGGCGCAACTTTCCAGAAAAGAGTCTACCCTGGCGATGTGGTGAAAATGGAGGTGTATGTAAAGTACCGAAATTTTGACCAACAGCAAACGAGTGACTACGCTGCGACTACCATGATCAGTTTTCTTGGGACTGCCTTTGGTGGTATGCCAACCCTGCTTGATCGACCGGCTATGCCAGGAACCATTTTTGACTTCCTGGGTGGGGGAAATGCCCTGTTTGATAACGAAATGTCTACTTTATCGGATGATCGACCCAAAGCTTTCCTGAATTACATTGTCTATGACGATAAATTTCAATTGGAAAAGTTTGATATGGAACAGGTAGGGATTGAAGCTGAAATTCCGGACGATGTCACAGCCCTTACACATCCACACCAAAAGCTGGAGTTGGAGGTGACCATTGAAAAAGAAGGATATATCTATGTATATTTGTCGAGTGAAGATAAGCAAAATATGGACGTCTGGTTCGATGATTTTAAGGTAACGCATACACTCAACGACATTGTGGCCGGGGGGGATTACTACCCCTTTGGCTCGGTGATGGCCGGCCGCGAGATTACCCGCGACGACTACCGCTTTGGCTACCAGGGGCAGTTCGCCGAGAAGGATGAAGAAACCGGTTGGAATGCTTTTGAATTAAGGATGTTTGATCCAGTGATTGGGAGGTGGATGGCGACTGATCCGTATGGACAATTCTCAAGCCCATATCTGGGTATGGGAAATAATCCTGTGAGTGGTGTTGATTCTGATGGTGGTGTTACAAGTCCAATTTTTAACAAAGATGGCAGCAAATTTTTAGGAGTAGATAGTGAAGGTTATAGTGGCGATATAATATTAATGGATGAATCTGATTATAACACCTTTACAGGTGGTAATAATTCAACATTAGATCATTCAATTGCTGAGATGTTTGCTGCTAATGAAATAAATGGAGCTGCTTTTCTTGGTACTGCTAATATATCTTTAGAAAACCGTTCTTTTATTTATACTCATGTTTTAAATCAGATGGAAAATATTGATTTTTCTCAATTGCATAACGGAAAAGTATCTATTTATACAGGTTTTTCACGGAATGACATACCATTGGGGTATAACGATCCAAAATTTGTAGGTAGATATAATGCGCATCCACCTACAGGCACTGTTTCAGTTAATGTTAACAAATTTGAAGAACTCGGTCAAGTTGAAACAATTCAGAGTTATCTAGGTATTCATGAGTATTATGGTCATGTTGTTCGGAAATTAGGTTTTGGAGCTAATAAAACATTAGAAATTAAATCACTCGAACATCAAATGATTTATAAAATTCAAAGAGTACATAAGGCTACTTTTAACAATTTGCCTACTTATTTAAAAGAAGAAATTTATTTCAGATCAAAAAATCCAGAACACAAATGGTAAAATACATTTTCGTCTTATTGATATTGTGTTCATGTATAAACAATAATTCAAATAATGACGTAATTATTTCTTTAAAGGAAATCTATATTGAATATAATGTGTTGAATTATGATGAATTTTTTAAAACAGAAAATATTTATAGACCAACAGATATTAGTTTAATTCTTTGTATAAGAAGTAAAACAGATACTTTATTGAAATTTCATCCCAATAAATATGACAACGATAAACAACATTCATTCTATTGGATAAGTACTGATGGAGATTCTATCAAAATGAAATCATTTCAAAAAAATCTGAAATTAAAAGGAGATAGAAAAAAAGAGATAAGTATAATGGTACACTTTAAGGAAATGGAAGGATTAAAAAATGCAATGAGAATCAGAAATCTTGATTCAATCGCAAACAATATTAAGAATTTTAATCTCGTATATTATTCTAATGAATTAAGGGATTTTGAACATATAACAAAAGATAGCACATCAACAATATTTATATTTGCTGATACGACTATAATATATTCCCAAGCTCTTCAGCATGTTCCTTCGGGCTTGTAGAACAAGTGATAAAGAAGGGTTTGTAAGCCGATAGTTGGGCAACTGTCTGAACTGTGATTTTTGAGATTGAATGATGAACAGGATTATAAATATGAGAGATTGTCTTCCATAATAGATATTGATGTCGCTCTAACTGGTCTTAGCGTCTCGCTAAGACCTATTGATCAAAGGATTAGTTAAATAAACAGAAGAAATATTTTTTAAACATATGAACAGAAATATAAAACTTACAATCATCGCTTTGTTAGTCTTGCTTACCTTAGGTAGCTGGGGCTTTAAAGGAAACAGCGAAGCAGAAAAAAAAGAACTGCTGGCATCTACAACAAAGAAAACCTGGCAGCTGGTGGCCACCACTCCTGAATCGGAGTTGTATTCCTGCCAGCCTTTGGGTTCAGTGCTCTACGATAATAGCTGGATATTCCATCAGGATGGCGCCTTTGAGTTTGACCATGGATCGGTCACCGAAGATCCGGATTGCATGGATGCAGGCTGCTGCACCGATTTAATTAACTTGGTCGGCACCTGGCAATTGATCGAAAACGGAACGAAGATTGTTCTCATTGCCACCCATAAGAAAGGAGATCGTTCTTTTGAAATCAACCAGGAACTGTTAAAGGCTAACATCGATTTGCTGAATGAGACAACCTTTAAGTTCAGCCAGGTCGATGAAAGCACAGGAGAAAAAAAATCATTTGAATTTCGGGTGAAGTAGTGATAAATAAAGTTATGAGTTGCCAGTTTAGAGCTAATAGCTTAAGGTAGAAAGTTAAATGCCTGCCTGTCGAATATTTTGCGTAGCGGATTGCATGCATGATGGATGTTGCACAGATTTTGTAAATATAATTGGGAACTGGGAATTTATTGATCATGGAGAAATACTAAGGCTTCATATCATTGCATGAATGAGACAATCCGGAAAATAAATTTAATGAAGAATTGTTCGAGGCCGATATTGATGCTATTGATGAAAATCATCTGCAAATAAACTCAAAAGATGAAATTACAGGAGAAAAGCACATATATGAGTTTAGGGTGAAAAATAGCTAAAGAAAACATTAACCTCGGTGTATCTTGGGTTTCATTTTTTTATCAGATAGATAAAGCAGAAGTTTAAATTTTTTTACCATGCTAAGAGCCTTTTTAATTATTATTTTTTCTTTTTTTTGTTGTAACTCCTACGGTCAGGAAAAATTCAAATTTGGAGTTACAGGGGGTTTAGGAGTTTCAATTTTACATACCTATGAAAGTTTTGTACATGTTGAGGAATCGAGAGGATCAATTTTTTCGTATTGTCTGGGAGTAAAAGGCGAGTATGGATTTTTGAATAATTTTCTTTTTCACCCTGAAGTAAGGTTCTCTTCCAAAGGATTACTCAACGAAAGAAGCGCACGTGGTTCAATACCACATACATCTACAACTTACAGGGCTAATTATTTGGAGGTTCCACTTGAATTGTCTGTTGATTTTGGTAAGAAGGATGGATTTATCTTAACAGGCGGTGGCTATGTTGCAGTTGGATTATTTGGAACGAAAACAATAAAATATGATGGTGAAGTTAATAGCAAAACACCAATTGAATTTTCTAGGTATGACTATTATTATAATTATGTACCGATTCTTCCTGATTATGTGATTTATGAAGATCAACTTGTGTTGAGACCATTTGAGTTTGGTTGGACAATCGGAATCGGATATAGAAAAAATAGGGTATTGATTGATTTAAAATTGAACCAAAGTATTGGTAGTAACCACCCGCATAATGAAACTATGTACTATCAAACTGTAAGACTAGGATTTACTTACTTTATTTGGGATCTATTTTAAGCTGAAGATGTAATGATTCTGTTGTATTTAAAACAACGTAGAAATCCACCTTCTGAGAAAGTGGACAGAGATGTTTTACAAGGATTTGCTATCAAAGAATACGACTCAGCTCTTTGATATGTTCGCAGGACATGTCGAAGGAGTGATAATGAAGGATTTGTAACCCGTTAGTCGGGCAACTGCCAGGTCGGTGATTTTTGTGCTAGAATGATGGGAATGAGAGGAGGTAAAAGCGTAGAGTTGAAGGCTGTGAGCTTTGAGATTCAAGTAGAGAAATAGAGAAAAAAAGGTGAAGGATTGAGATATTGATTATCAAGTTTCCGGATTGGAAATCCGGAAGAGCGGCAGTCGTAGCGGATGCTACGACCAGTGGAGTTGATAGTTTAAGGAAATGTAATTTAGTTTTCACGATGCAAAGTCGCCTGAAAGAGGAGCTGATGTAGTGCAAAGATTTTTTCAAACGTACGGTACGTTTGATTTTTTAACTCTTTATATAATGGAATTTTTTAGATTTTTTGTTTTGTTGATCGTGCTGCTTTTTACCCTTTTAGACACTTCCGCACAGGAAGTGGTTTTTGAAAAGGAAATCAAACTGAAAAGAGGGATCAAAGAAGACAGAAGCTCATTTCCTATAGTAAATGGAGATGAACTGGCCTTATTTTTATTTGACCATAAGCAAATTCATGGATTGTTGCTCGATCAAAACTATGAACAGATCAATGAATTAACGACAGCAAAACCTGAAGGAAAATTTGAAGACCTTTTGGGATACAGTATTGATCAAAACGGATATCACCTATTTTTTACGAACAATAAGAAGAATCAATTCATTACAAAATCTTTCAATTTTAACAATAAGGAAAGTACTGAAACGGTTCAGGAGATTTTTCCATATGATGAAAAATTTCTTGAATGCATATCATATAAGAATAGATTTTATATCATCACCATTTATAAAAATTCCTCCGTGCTAAATCTGTACGCATTTGAAGGGAGTAACAAACTTAATATGACTCAAATATACCTGGAAGACCATAAATTTGCAGATAGCGATTATGCGAAATTGTTCGATGTGTTGACTGCTTTAAGTTCTATGCCAAAATTACATAAAGTGGATTATGGCAATCCAAACCCACTTAGCTTAACTTCTGAACAAAATAAGCTCTACTGCTACGACAATAAAATTATTATCACCCTGGATAATGAAAATTATAACACTAAAATAATTCGTATCAATCTGGAAGATTTTTCTTATCAGCTTAGGAATTATGAAAAGGGAGAAATTGCTCCTCACAATAACGATTACTACAACTATAAACAATCTAATTCATATTTGTATAATGATTATTTATATCAAATCTCTGGAAGCTTAGAGGAGTTGTATTTTTCCATTTCCAAGCTTGAGACAAAAGCGCTTGTCAAGGAATACCGGGTAAATAAGGAGGAGGAAATAACGTTCAATAGTACTCCCATTATGCAGGTTGGCGGAACATCCGGATTCACGATGAATGCTAATAAAGAATTGGGGAAAACCAAAAAAATATTAAGTAAGATCGCTTCAAGTGAAATCGGTGTAACGGCATATGCAGTAAATGATACACTTGAAATTACGTTGGGCGGCTATATGGATGTGCAGATTGGAAGTGGCATAGGAATGGCCGGGGTGCCAGGCTCCATGGGAGTAAGTGTAGAAACTTCACGGTCTGTCACATTTAAAACTTTACTGGATAATGCAACCTTTCAGAAGCTGGAAGGAAACGTCTCAAAAAAGAAACTAAGCGAAGCAGAAGTGTATTCAAAGAAGAATGGCTATGATATCATCGCAAAAACTACCGTCAAAATTGATGATTATTTTATACTTGGCTACTATGACAAGCTTGAAAAGAAATACTATCTAAAGAAGTTCAAAGATTGAAAGTGAGTTGGAAAAGGTTTAATGTAGCTCATAGATAGGCAATTCAGAATATTTTTTATGTTTAAAACAATAATTTAGCCGATATGAGGAAGCGTATAATGTTTGGGACTTTGGTTTTTGCTTTATTGACCAGTTTCACTGGTACTGCACAGGATACCCTGGTAGTACACCCGTCCTTCAACATAGGTATTAATGTGCCCACCGGAGAAGAACTCTCTACTGTACATAGTTTAGGCGCCTATTTCAACGTGAACATTCCATTGCCAATAGGCAAACATTTTTATTTAGGTCCATCCCTAACAGTCAACCATCACCTTAAATATATAAATGAAGCTGCAAAAAATCAGTTTACAAATATTGGTTTGGCTTTGGATTTTGAGTATTTGTATAAACCAAAAAATCACGACCTGGCATATTTCATTGGAATACGGGGAGGAGCGGAAATCGTATCTGATCATATTTCACCACGGAAAGACTATCATGGTGACATATTGAATACTGTGAATGGTTCCGGGATATCAGTAGGGCCTAAAGTGGGTTTGATACATAAGCACTTTGTTCTTCAAGCGATGTTCACGCTCAGAAATTTCAAGGTAGAATTTGATCCGTCCATTGATCATGAATTTGAAATACACAACGAGTTGTATGAAGTGCTGATAATCAAAGATCACTATCATATGAATTTTTCTTCGATTACGCTTTCAATAGGTTACAGATTATGATATATAAAAGAATATTATTTTCAATTATCGCAGCAATATTTTTTTCGTGCGAAGGTCCTGATGCATCCTTTTTAGATTATTACGAAGTAAGTACATCATTGACTCAAGAATCGGTGGAACTTTTTTGGGGTGGAAAAGCGCAGAATTTTGAGGTAAAAATAAATGAAGACAACCGTATTTATGGGGTAGGTCTTGCCAAGCGGTTTTATACCGACGATTTTTTTGAAACGATTACCTATACGCGCGGTTTTTCCTTCGGAAACTATCACGAAATAGATGGTAAGTTTGTACAGAGAACCGAATTCAATGATGATTTAAACCAGATTATCATCGAGGAAAGTGTTGACTGGGGCATAAGCTATTCAGTGAAAACAATTATCGAGGACATACATGATGATGATTTTGTATATTATCCACAAGATGAAAATGTGGGATGGATTCTTAGTAAGAGAAATATAATCAAAATTGATGGATCAGCTTATACTCCTATTCAAACGATAGATGGGTACAGGCCTCTATCCATATGGTTTGATGGGCCAACAGGGTATATCCTGATTGCAGGAGATTTCCGTGGTGACATAAAACATATTTATAAGTCCAATGACTACGGTACAACCTGGCACTTGAATTCAACCATTGAGTTAATCGAAGATTCATACAGTACACCTTATAATATCAATTATGTAAAAGGGTATGGGGAATTAATTTATGCCTACTTTGATGCCGGGACAGGAACTTCCAATGCAAGACCTAGTGATTACATGTATGTTTCAAGAGATGGTGGTGCGAATTGGCATTTTTATAAAGAAAATGATTTGCTGGTTTTTCAGTTTTTGGATGAAAAAAATGGCTATGCTATAAAAGCGACTGACTATGCCTATAGCTGGGAAGATGAAAAGGTAGCCAGTAAGGGAATTCTTCACAGCACTACAGACGGTGGTATTACCTGGAGTCCGGTTACTGAAAACGAAATATATGCAGACAGAATATTTTTTTTAAATGCCGAAGTTGGCCTGGCCATGAGCTATTCCTGTTTGCAGGTTACCTTTGATGGCGGATTGAATTGGAAACTATTAGTTTTTCCTTTGGAAGAAAGATTGAATGACTAGCGTTGCTATCACCTCATAAAAAGAAATGAAAAATCTCTTCAATAATCTCGAATGCTTTCGGGATAAAAATTGTCTGTTTTCGGTCAGAAACTAAATAGATATGAAGAAGATTATATTTTTTATCCTTGTTGTGGTTTGTATAAGCGAAACAACCCAAGCACAAAATAGTACTGAATTCTTTTCAAAAGGGTACCTGATTCTCAACAATGGAGATACTATTAGCGGATATATCAAAAAAGGGTTCTATAAACTTAATTACAGGCCATCAAGGGAAGGAAAAACTAAAAGATATGCTTATAGTGAGGTAAAGGCGTATAAGAATCGGTATAAATATTATTACCGGATTGAAGGGTATCTTTACCTTCACGCTGTCAAGGGAAAGATAAACTTGTATACCAGGGAAGTGGAGTCGGTTAGTTCTGGGCAATATGGTGGTTTTCACAATTATAATAAATACCACGCAGTAAAAAAAGATGATGAAGAGAAGCTCACACTATTATATGCTTCGAACGTAATAGGCTATGGGAAAAAATATTTCCGTAAAACAGCCACGGCCTATTTTGCTGATAATCCTGAAATTGTGGCAAAAATAAAAGACAAAACATTCAATCATAAAAATATAGAAAAACTAATCACCGCTTACAATGTTGCCTATATAACTAATAAGAGGAAAGAGAAACTAAATGCAGCAAATTCAAATAATTAATAGTATCATGCATCGAAACATTTTCATTTTTTTTATATTAATTTCAAACATCTCTTTTGGCCAGTCAGGGATTAAGCTTGGAATTACAGGAGGAGCAGGCATTGGTTTAATGTATATTTCGGATCTTGGAGGAAGAAATTAAGACAAATATTTGAAGGAAATATCCCATGGTATATGACTCATATCCCACCCAAAAATCACAAAACCCACCTAAATATCGCTCGTCCCATGAATGCAGGATAAATTCTGTATTTATTGGCAGGTGTTTTCTGAAAAAATGACCTTTTCAGGCTGATAATCCATGGGTTTCAATGCCGAAACGTGATGGACATATAAAGTGATGAATTGACAGCTCGCATTTCCACCAACATCCATTTATTATGTTCATTGAGGCATGGTGTAATCATTGACAAAAAAAGGAGCTGTTCATTTGAACAACTCCTTAAATTTTAATGATGTTTTTTTAGGATATAAATCACGGAACAAGAAGCCAGTTCTGATTATTTTCGATAGCCGAATTCACATCATTGACAAAAGTATAAGAAGCTGTTTCGCCTGTAGCATCAAAGATTTTCCACACCCTGGTTTTTGGTGCGAAAGGAGAAGTTGCAAATGATTCGGTATATTCTGATGATTCAGAAATATATAAGGCTACCCCATTTTCTACATAATAAGATGTAGTGCTCAATTCATAAACATATGTTTCATCATACTCAACCCCAACGTGTACCACTTTTCGAATGAGGACTTGATTCGTAAAATCATATTCTTCTTCTTCATAGCTTAGTTTTGTGCCGAAGGAATTCCAGGTGATGTTATTGTATTTTACCAGCGATCCCTGTTCAATTTCGCCTGTTTCAAAATAATAGTTGCTTTCCCATTCCTCTGATGTTACCGTACCCTCAGTATCGCGAACATAAGTCGTGCTTTGACTGCTATAAATATAGTTTTCGTTGTTGGCATTCTTTCTATAAGTATATTGCGTTTCTTTGGTCAGTTTGCCATTTGTATATTCAATCTCTTTATGTTCCGGTGTATTATTACCAAATTGACTAAAATAATAGGTCTGGTTTCCATCAGCATCATAACGACGTTTTGATATGCTTTTGCTTTGGCCATTTGGATCCCAGTCGTAGGTGCGTTCATAATAAATTTCCTTTGAGTTGTCGGTGCCGTAGGTGATGTTCAAACTGTCGTTTTCATTATAATCATCGCTTACATAGCGTGTAATTCGGCCATTTTGATTGTATGTCCATGCTTTATCAATATATGTGATGCCATTGCTTATTTCCTGATACTTGATCAGGTTATAATTATCATCGTAGACAAAAATTTCTTCTTCATAAACTTGCCCATCCGAGGTGCCCTCACTTTTTGTGAGTAGGTTGTTTTCGTCGTAAGTAAAGAGATAAGTGTATCCAATTTCGTCCACTTCATTGTAGTAATCCCCTCTGGTGATATTGCCTGATGCCGGATCAACAGAAAATATTCCGTATTCAAATATCATTCCCTGGAGTGTCAATCTTAGCTCAGTAATCTTGCCACTTTCAATTGTCCAAAAAATTTCCTGATCGCTGGATATTGTGCTTATTAATACCCCATCTTCATAAGTATGTAAAAATTCTGTTGTAACAGAGCTTCCTTTTTCACCATCGAGGATTTCTGAAATATCAAAATCATCATTTTCGGATTGTACAAATTTTGAAACAGAGAGCAAACCATCTTCATTATACAGATGTTGCCAATGGTCAGTAGTGAAATTTTCTGTACCTACAATAGTCATGAGGTATCGCTCAACATATTTGTTGACGATCATCTGTTCCAGTTGCGCGATGAGTTCATTCAGGGCAGTTGTATCCGATTGAAGTGAAGCTTTCTGTGTTTCAAGCTCAGCTTTCTGGGCTTCGAGCTCTGCGATAGAGGATCCGGTAGCATCGATCTGTGCCTGAAGATCGGCTTTGTCCGATTTCAATTGGTCTATTTCATCTTTGAATGCATCATTACACGATACATTGATGATCATGCTGCCTAATATTAGCAGCGTCCACCAAAGGCGGTTAAGAGATAAATTTTTCGTTTTCATTCTGTTAAAGTTTTTATAAATAGTTTGATTTAAAAAGTTTAGCAAATTCCTTTTGGTTTGAAGGATAATAATCTGATTATCAACGGGAATTCGTTTAAAAAATATATGTTGTTTTAATGCTGATAAAGATAATAAAAGTATAAATCAGATAGAAATACCTAGTATTTCAACATCATATTGTTCTGTATGAAATTGATGTGTGAGCAAAGAAAAACAACGAAGCATGCAGAAGCCGAAAATACATTACGTAAAGTCTCAATAAGCGCTTTCGGGTTAGGGGAAATTTCTACTTTTCATGGAGCTGTTTTATAAGTTTTAAATAGCTTTAAACCATCATATTAATCCTTAAATGCAAGCAGGACGAGCAATCGTTTTCTCCTCGTCTTTCAAAAGGCAGAAAAGTATGATCATAAAGTTAAAAAACGTGAATTATCGCTTAAAAATCTTTAAAAGCTTACAACCATTAAATTTAATGCTTTATAAAAATTTGTGATATGAATTAATTAAAAGCCACATGGTGAAATTGACTGATTTGAGCAGAAAACGAATCGTTGAAAGAGGTAAGTGCGCGATAATATAGGCCAAAGTTTTATAAATTAGAATTAAATTATTTCGATCGTTTTATAAGGCAAGTAACTTGGAATTATGCACAGGAGGCAAAATTATTATGGAGCTCTTTTTTCTGTGTTCAAGTCCTTCACGCAAAAAGCGTAAAGATTTGAGTATTTAGTGTCTATAAGAAAACACACCTAAATTAAAAATGCCTCTTATGGCGATCTTTCCATTTTTTTCTAATCGATTGATGCTTAGGCATCAACTTCCAGAAAGAAAATGAAAATCTCATCCAAAATAGGTCATTTTATAAAAGAAGGGCTGTTTTCTTAGAGACACTATTTATTTCTGGCGTTCGGCATGAAACAACTTTTATTTTTAATAAAATAAGCTGCCTTAAATAAGCTGCCTTTGTAAAAAATAAGCTAAATGCATTTGAAATTATATTGATAAAGAACTAAGATTATGCTTTATATTTAGAAAAATAACCTAACACACATTATGTTGAACTAAACCTCCCTGCGGCCGGTGGTTTTATTACCGTTTCGCAAATAAGTCGTACAATTGTAATATTTTCCATTTAAGATGCATTCTATTTTAAAATACTGGTCATATGAAAGTGGTTTTTATGCCCGAAAAGTCTCTAATTTTCGACTAGCAAAAGGTCTTAAATCCCCATAGGATAATAACCAGGCTATCAGTGGCTTAGCTCAACATGATTTAAAACTCAATTGAGCAGACACGTTGAAAGGATCTTGCCTCAATAAAGGAAGTGAATGTCCATATATCACTGCCTTTTTTATGGCTCAACTGAGCCTTAAATCCTATAATGTTAGCACAGCTTGGGAAGATGTTAATATTCATAATTATTCACATTTATAATTTCCATGGATACACTATAAGATGAGTTGAGTTTGCTATAAACAGACCAGAAAAATATTTCTTTTATCATTCCATTTTGAATCAATGGTTTATTGATCTTCATTTCAAGTTTATATTCTTTATTTGCATCATTGCGATAGAGAGTTTTGGAAATAAGATTGTTGGAAATAGAAGAAGTAATAAGCTTGCCAATAACTATAGAATGTTTTGAAAAATCAACCCCTAATTCTTCTAGGTAAACATCGAAATTTAGTAATTCACTTCTATTATTTATTATATGAACTTGAAATAAGTCCGAATAATCTTTTGCCGAAGATGGGTTTAAATCTTTAAATAAATCAACACAGATTGGGTTCTTTTTGGAAAAGATGGAGTCTAATATGAATGTCGCATTGCTATTAAAAATTTCTTCTTTAATCTTTATTTGATTAACATTTTCTTTTTGACAACCGTTTGATATGGTCAAAACAAAAACTAATACAGTTATTTTACAGTTTAAATAATACATAATAGCAATTAAAAATTAACGTTAATAAAAGCGAATGTATTTCAAGTATTACAAGAACACTATTCAGGCCTGATTAGTTCCAACAAACTATTTTTTAGTAAAAAAAAGAAAACAATTTTTATACAATTAGTAAAACAATGCCAATATTGCTATGGAGCTTCATTACATGGCTATATCGCTTTGCTAACAGTAAGCATTTGATTCTCATCTTTAATTAATACACTTTGTCTTTCTCTTACTTGAAAATACTATATCCTGTTGTTCATTCCGAATCTATTTTTGAATGAATTGGCAAAAATGTTATATGCGGAATTCCTTTGGGAGATACATTTGACAAAATTATTTCATTTTCACTCGCACTAGGTGTAGATTACATCTACACCATAGTATAATATCAAAAAAGTCTCTGGGCAACCAGGGGCTTTTGTCTTGAACAGGATTTTTGTGATGGATATGATGGCTGTGATCCCATGCTCCGCTGCATGCCGGCCCATTGCTAAAATCATCCAAAGGGATGATTTATTAACGCTCGGTCCTAAGTACGATCCAAATGGAAATTTACTAACTTTAAATCGTAAAGATAATAATGCAGCATTGAGCTCTGATTTTACATATAACTATTACAGCGAAACGAATAAGCTGCAAAACCTGAATGGCGAAGCGGACTACCGGTATGATGAGATAGGTAATCTAACCGCAGATCCATCGCAAAACGTAAGCAGCATTGAGTGGACGCCTTATGGCAAAGTAAGACAGGTAACTAAAAGTGATGGCGCTACCGTATCATTCAAATATGATGGAGCAGGCAACAGGATTGAGAAAAGTGCCACAAAAGACGGCGTAACGGTTACGACCCCACTAGGTGTAGATTGCATCTACACCTTTGTATGATATAAAATATTGCGTGTAAAAAAAAATCGAAGCAAAAAACAAAATGAAGGGAGAAAAGCCTTTGGGAAGCTGGGGGCTTTTTATTTGTTGATTTTTTTCAATAAGCCCAGGAGTTCTTTATCGGATATATTTTCCTTGTCAGATTTATCGTAAATGGAAAGCAGGAAAATTGTGTCCCCTACCACATAAAAATGGGTAATCACCCTGGCCCCACCAGACTTCCCTTTCCCTTTAGAAGCGATGGCAAGACGGATTTTATAGCAATTTCCACCAAGGGAAGTCCCTGAAGTGGGGGTTTCAAGGAGTTGGTACCCTAATTGCCGAAGTTCATTTTTAAGCGAGGGGTATTTTTTAATGAGCTTTTTGGCTTCCTTTCGGAAGTTTGCAATGGTCCCAATTTTATAACCCATCGAGGAACTCACTTAAAGGTTGCGCTTTTTTCTTGCCTGCTTTGATAAGGTTCACTTCTTCGACAGCGTCTTTAAGGCCTTGCAGGACCTTTCCTTCAGAAGTCCCTTCATCGGTATCGACCCGTTTGATAAAGCTCAGGCTCTTGATAAGCTCCATGACAAAGGGGAACTTATTGTCGGGGATATGTATTGTTATCTGTTTCATAAGCCAAAGAATCATGAAGCGTATATCCTTCTGTTTTTAATTTCCCGAATCACAGCATCAAGGGTGAAATAGATTTGATTTTTTTCCTGTTCCGCAAAGCTGCCAATGTCTTTTAATCTTTCGATCATTTTGGGATCTTTCAGTAATTGATCATCCTCAGTCTCTCCCAAAAGATAGCCTACGGTAGTATCCAGAAAATCAGCGAGTTTTTTAGCCGTGTCAATTGAAGGATTCATTTCATCGCGCTCATACCTGCTAATGACCGAAACAGAGGTATTGAGCATTTTGGCCAAATCCGTTTGAGACAATTTTTTGTTCTTCCTTAGAGCTGCTATTTTTTTACCGAATGAGATCATGTCAAATAAACCTTAAAAGACTAATAAGAGCCTTGTTTTACGTGATCAGGCAAATATACGAACCTTAAAAGAGAAAATATAATAAATTAAGATTTGTTAGTTTTGTTTGATAAGGGTAATTTTGACCGAATAAGGTTTAAAATATTTTTTTTCAATGGAACTAAGAGAAATAAAACAGCAGCTTTCCATCGATACGGTTCTGGCGCATTACGGGGTAAAGGCCGATAAGAACCATATGGCTCGTTGCCTTTTCCATGACGACAAAACACCCAGCCTGTAGATATACCCCAATCAAATACCTACTGTTGTTTTAGCTCCAACCCCCCTCGCGCGCTTTTTCAAAGCGTGCGCATTATGTTTGAAGCGAGGATTGCAGGCAATTGCTTGCGGGCCTGGACATGACGAGATAAATTATTATCTTACCCGCCAAATGTCAGAAAGATATAAAGCAGGAGACCATACAATACCCCATTTCATCACCATAACAGTAATAGATTGGGTGGATTTATTTACCAGACCTGTTTATAAAGATATAGTTTTAGCTTCTCTAAGATATTGTAGGGAGCATAAAGGATTAATCATACATGCCTATTGCATTATGACGAGTCATATACATCTTATAGTAAGCTCAGAAAGGGAAATGCTCAATGATATCATTAGGGATATCAAAAAATTCACATCAAAGGAATTGGTAAAAGCAATCAAGGAAATCCCTGAGAGTAGACGGGAATGGATATTAAATAAAATTATGCACGCTTTGCAAAAGCGCGCAAGTGGGCGTCATCACCAAATGGTTGAAAACGCATAACCTTAGAGAAGTGCAATACCTGGCTGGTCATCGCTATATCAGCAGCACGGAAAGCTTTCAACAAAATGACATGGAAGAGCTAATTGAAGAAATTAATCAATATCATCCGTTGGGTTACGAAAAAAATAGTTTGTTAAATGCAACTAAATATAGTTACTTTGAGTTATGTCTAAGAAGGAGAAACTAATTGACAGGTTTTTAAGTATGCCATCTGATTTTCATTATGATGAGATGGTAAAGCTATTAGGGTACTTTGGTTTTAATGAAGTGAAAAAAGGAAAAACATCTGGATCGAGAGTGAAGTTTGAAAATGCAGAAGGAGTTCCAATCATACTTCATAAACCACACCCAAGCGGGATTATGAAAAAGTATCAAATGAAGCAGGTAAAAGAAATTTTAGGACTATGAAATATTTAGAATACAAAGGATACACAGGAAGCATAGAGTATAGTCCAGAGGATGATCTGCTCTATGGAAAAGTGTTGGGAATAAGAGGTCTTATCTCATTTGAGGGAGAAACAGGAAAGCTACTTGAGGAAGATTTTAAGGAAGCTATTAACACATATTTAGCTGATTGTAAAACGAAGGGGAAAATCCCTGAGAAACCATTCAAAGGGAGTTTTAATGTAAGGATACCAGCAACCCTTCATCAAAAGGCAGCCCTTTTGGCAATGGAAGCAAAAACTTCTTTAAATAACTTTGTAGCCGAAGCAATCAGATCAAGGGTAACAAAAGAACCTGCTTAACCCAACGCGCAAGACCGCCCCAATGCCCACGGCTGGCACACAAATCCAGCCCACGGCCAACTGCACGCTTTGCAAAAGCGCGCAAGTGGGGGATAATTTCGGTTTTTTCTTAAATTCACCTCCCTTTGCACTTAATTTTAGTGTAATATTATTTCATATAAAAATGAACTCCAGAGCCTGATTGTCACTTCAAGTATTATATTTTTTCGCCTTAGATTATCGATTCTTTTTTTTATAGGCAATTGATCTGGCAAAAATAATTAAATTTGAGCGCAAACAATTTTTTACACGGAACACTAAACCAATGGAGATTATTTTAGATTTTGGAAAAATATTATTGCCCGCAGCCTTGGTACTTTATGCTATGTATCTTACCATGAAATCAATATTGGCCAAAGAGGTAGTAAAGGCCAATTTGGAGTATAAATTAGCCGGCAGCAAGGTAGCGCTTCCAAACCGACTTCAGGCATTTGAGCGAATGTGTCTCTTTTTAGAACGGCTTTCTCCGGGCAATCTCGTTTTAAGGTTGAATAGCCCTAATATGACTGCGAAAGAGTTGCAGCATGTGATGATATCCGATATCAGAGAAGAGTTCAATCATAATTTGTCCCAGCAAATTTATTTGAGTGATAAATCGTGGGATTTGATAAAAAATACTGTTGAGGATGTTATTGCCTTAATTAATACCAATGCTGAAAAATTGAATTCAGATGCTAAAAGTGTGGAATTGGCTAAGTTGATTTTTAATGAAATAGAAAAAAGGGATATTGATCCGGTAATGGTAACTCTTTCTGAAGTGAAGGCTGAGATCAGGGATATATTTTAAATTTGCGCGTCATGATGAATTATTTAAAAAGTAAGAGTTTTCAAAATGCATTAAAAAGGGCAGCAGGGATAGCTACGGATCATGAAAAGATATCAGGCCTTATAGGTTCCGTGGCAGATAAAATGTCCGATATGGATGAAAATAAAAGGCGTGCTTCGGATTTTTTTAAGAAAATAGGAACCTTGCTTAGAATGCTCAGAGCATATATAAATGGCAATTACCGCCAAATCCCTTTTAAATCCTTACTGATGATCATCGGGGCATTGATCTATTTCATGATGCCGCTTGATTTGATACCGGACTTTATCCCTATGACCGGATTTACAGATGACATCGCAATCATTTTTCTGGTATTTGGAAGTATTAATGAAGACATCCAGGCTTTTCTGGAATTTGAGCAATCTGTGATGAATAAATCAAACGACAATCAACTTTTTTAACCTGCGCAATGCAGGAAATAATTATTGATACTTGTAAAGAGCTGGAATACAAGGCATTGAATTGCATTTAAAAATTGCTTCTGAAAATTTAATTTTTCAAGCGACTTGTTTGAATGATTTGATTATCAATGCCTTATACCTAAATGGAGCATATTCATGAATTTTAAAGACTAAATTAGATGAGCAAAACAGCCCTGGTTGCAGGAGGAACAGGATTGGTGGGCCGTCACCTGGTAGATTTGCTGCTAGAGACTAAAGAATTTGCCGAAATCTTCGTTTTGGTTCGAAAAGGAAGTACGCACCAATTCAAAGGCGTTTCAATCCTTGAGGTCGATTACGATCATCTTTCGGATTATAAAAACCAATTACATGCCGATGCGGTTTTTTGTTGTCTGGGTACAACAATGAAAAAAGCCGGTTCAAAGGAGCAATTTCGAAGAGTAGATTTCACATATCCTTACGAATTGGCAATGTTTTCACTGGAAAATGGCAGCCAACAATTTAATATCATAACTGCCTCCGGCGC
>SDBV01003210.1_pt1 | contig 24329 bp, 19 predicted proteins | sample 2277081 | NCBI WGS metagenome assembly SDBV01 (sample SAMN10402039, study PRJNA504765) | marine sediment metagenome | isolation source: marine sediment core GS10_PC15, 223 cmbsf | place: Arctic Ocean: Southern Knipovich Ridge | collected 2010 | reverse complement strand
AGAACCGGAAGAGTGACCATCGCCCCGGCTGGCTGGTTCTCTGGCGTGGCTGGATGAAACTACAATACATGCTTGACGGCTACCTCGCCGTCAAACGAAAAAAATGTGGGCAAACCTAAGGCACTGCCCACCGACTGTTATGTTCTGAACGTTAAGGCCACCTCCCACCGACCACACCCGGCAGATGGGGTTTCAGGCAGGTTTTCCGTTATTTCTTGGGGGGTGACGCCCCCGAAGTGTTGACTACCGGAACTTACGGAGTATACTCAGCGTCTATGTCTCTTCATGTGAGGAGCCGTATTTCTTCCACCGCGAACTGGACCGACTGAGCCAAGCGAGGCAGCCCGTCACAGCCGAAACCGCGCCAGGAGGAAAACCATGTTTGAAAAGTCAGTGCTTCAATTCGTCGGCGCGCTAGTAGTCGCGACATTGTTGGCAACCACGGCCCAAACCGAGACCCTAGAGATCCGGACCGTGCGGGTCCCGAACGAAGGCAACGCCGACGATACCCACGGCTACGGCGGTGTGAGCTACGTGTACGCCATAGGCAAGTACGAAGTCAGCAACGCCGAGTACACCGAGTTCCTCAATGCCGTGGACCCGAACGGGACGAATCCCCATGACCTGTACAACAGCAGTATGGGCAGCGGCTACGGTGGAATCACATTCACCGCTGGCAACCCGAGCGGCTCGAAGTATGCCGAACGGTCCGGCCGGGGCGAGATGCCGGTCAACTACGTGAGCTTCTGGGATGCGTGCCGGTTTGTCAACTGGCTTCACAACGGCCAGGGCAGTGGCGACACAGAGAGTGGGGCCTATACGCTGTCGCAGGAGGCTATTTGGGACAACACTGTGGCTCGGAACGCGGATTGGCTGTGGGCCGTTCCCACGGAGGACGAGTGGTACAAGGCGGCGTACTACGACGGCGACAGCGCCGTGTACTACAACTACCCGACGCGTAGCAACATGGCCCCGACCGCCGAAAACGCGCCTGGTACGGATGACACGAACGGCTCGGCCAACTACGACCGGGCCGTTGGCGACCTGACCGATGTTGGATCTTACACGAGTAAGCCGTCGGACAGCCCGTACGGCACGTATGACCAGGGGGGCAACGTCTCGGAGTGGAACGAGGCGATCATCAAGTCTGTTCGTGGCTTGCGGGGCGGCTCGTTCCGCTGGTACGAATGGGAACTGGCTGCCGCGGTCCGCGGCCGGCAGTACCCGCCGCACGAGGACCGCCATATCGGGTTCCGAGTCGCAAGTATCCCTGAGCCCGGTAGTATCACCTTGTTCGTATGCGGGCTGGTGGCCGGTTTTATTTGGTGGAGACGTACGAAGTAGCACCCTTTGTCCTTTTTCCCTTTGCGCCCGCCAGGAAGCGGGTAGGCGAATAATGTATGGCAGCGCCGTGGCGAGTAGCGCTGTGAAAGTCGCGGCCCCCATCAATCACAAGACAGGCCACGAGCACTCGACCAGGCTCGTGGCCTGTCTGCTTGCCGGCCCGTGACAAGGACGAAATGTCGTGAACGGTTGCACTTTTTCTTTACCTCCTCGCCAGAATTTGTGGGTTGATTGAACATCGAAAATGGCCGAAAAGCTGTTTTCGCCGGGTTTTTCGGTCGTATCGAGAGGTTGGAAATGTGGTAGTCGAATTTCGACGCCGTCTGTGAGCGTCTGTAATCGCGAGTTTCCCCGATTCGCTTCACTCAACCCGGACCGAAAAAAGGCGAAAAACGCTTGTATTCTCGGTGTTTTCCAAACAACCTGATTCTTTTTGTCCTCCCATGCCTAAGAAAACCTGACCTCGAATCCGTCAAACCGCTCTGAATTCACCCGCAAATTCTGGCGAAGACGTTGAAAAAAAGGACTTGCCCCTGCACTCGCCAGGCACGCGGTGAGTTGCCCCGGAGTTTGCCGTGAATCAATGGTTTCTATTCGCGGCAGCGCTTGGCTGTTCCGGACACGGTCTGCCCGAACGCATACAAACGGTGGTCGACCTCGTCCCCACGCTCCGCGTCGGTGAAGCCATCCGCCGGACCGGCCATGGGCCACTCGGCCACAATACGCCACGTTGCCGGTCCCGTTTTTTGGCTGCTTGACTTCCCGGTGCTCGTGCCATACACTTGATTGAAACAAACATTTGATTCAAGCAATCGTTTTACTGGAGACCGGTGCCATGGCAAATGCGGCGAACGCTACGCGGGCGAAGCTGCTGGAGGCCGCCGGCGAGGTCTTCGCAGCCAACGGTTTTCAGGCGGCCACGGTCCGGGAGATCTGCGGCCGGGCCGGAACGAACCTGGCGGCGGTCAACTACCACTTCGGCGACAAGGAGCGCCTCTACGTCGCGGCGGTCAAGCACGCGCAGTGCAGCGGCGAGGAGGAATCGCTCCCGCAGTGGCCGGCCGATACGCCGCCGGCAGTGAAGCTGCGGGAGTATATCCACCGGATGTTGGCCCGTTTCCTGGACCACCGGCGGCCGGTTTGGCACGCGCGGCTGATGGCCCGCGAGATGGCCGATCCGACCGAGGCCTGCGTGGCCCTGGTAGACTCGTACATCCGTCCCAGCTATGAACTGCTCAACCGCATTCTGGCGGAGCTGCTGCCGCCGGAGACCCCCGCGGCAGACCGCCATCTGATTGCGTTCAGCATTGTCGGCCAGTGTGTACACTTCAAGATCCACCGGCCGATCGCAGTTCAGTTGGTGGGCGAGGAGGAGTACGGGACCTACGACGTAGCCCGGCTGGCCGACCACGTTGCCCGGTTCAGCCTGGCCGCGCTGGGGCATGGAAAACCGGACTTCGGAAGCTCTTCCACAGTTTTCACACCTGTTGAGCCATGAGATTCAAGATTGGTAAGTATATCGGGCAGATGATCGTCACCGCGCTTGCGGTGACGGTTGCGGTGATGGTCATCGCCAGCCGCTGGAGACAGAGCGAGCCCGGCGGGGGCGAGAAGCCCCAGGGTGCGATCCCCCGGACGCCCGTCTCGGTGATGCAGGTCCAACTGGAATCGATCGAGATCACCGACGGCTATTCCGGCATGATTCGACCCCGGGAGCGGTTCTCGATCGGTTTTGAGATTGCCGGGCGCGTAGATAGTCTGGGTGTGAACGTGAAAGGCAAGAGGCGGGGTGAACCCTTGGAGGAGGGCGACTGGGTAGAGGCCGGAGATGTATTGGCCCAGCTCGACGATCTGGTGCTGCGAGCCCGACTGGACGAAACCAAGGCCCTGCTGGACCAGGCCAAGGCCCAGGTTGCGGAGTCCAACGCCCGACTGGAAAAGGCCCAGTCGGACATGGCCCGCAGCAAGGAACTGAAGCGTCGCGGAACCGGCGTGATCACACTGGCCGAGTATCAGGACGTGGCCGCCAGGCTGGCGGTGGCCGAGGCCCAGGCGACCGCGGCCCGGGCCCAGTCGGCCGTGGCCCTGGCCCAGATTAAGAGGGCCACGAAGAACCTGGCCGACAGCACGCTCCGCTCTCCCGTGCGGGGAGTGATCTCCAAGCGGCATATCAACGCGGGCGAATCGGTCAGTCCGCACCAGGCGATCATGGAGATTCTCCAGGTGGATGAGGTATTGCTGGTGGTGGGCGTACCGGAGGCCTACGTGGGAGAGATCCGCGCCGGCCAGCCGGTCCACGTCGAATTGCTGGCCCGCGACCGCTTCCGCCGAAAGCGCCCCAGCACCGACGGCAGGGTCTTTCAGGTGGCCCAGGCGGCCGACCAGACCACGGGACTGTTCGAGGTGGAGGTCCTGTTGGCCAATCCCGAAGGGCGTTGGAAACCCGGGCTGATCGCCTTGGCCAGGATCGTGGTCGACCGCGTTCCCGGCTTCCGCATACCGATGTCGTGCGCGGTTTTTCGCCAGGACGATACATACCTGTTTTTGTTGGACGAGGTGGGCAAGGACGGCAAGGCCCACCGGTTCGGCCTGAAGGACTGGATCGAGGAGGGCTCCGATCTGATCGTGCCGCTCACCAGCCAGGCTTTCCGCGGCGGCCAGACGTTCCTCTTTTCGTTGGGTGCGGACGGCAGGCCACAGCCGGTTGATCTGCCGGCCTGGCTGGCACGGGGCTCCAATGGAGTCCTTCCGGAGCTGCCTGAGTTGAACTGGACCGTCGTCAGCCGCGGACAACACCGGCTGGTGGACGGCCGGGACGTTGAGCCGGTTGAATTGGACGGAGAAAACCCCGCTGGGCGGGGCTCCCAGCCGCTGAGCCGCCCGGCTATTGAGGTTGTGGGATCGGAGCCGTAGAGCGAGCGGAATCACCAGCCCAAAGACGGGGGCCGCCGTGCCGGCGGCCGCTAAACACAGAAATGACAGCGCCACCCTGACTCCTCCCACCGATGTACCTCAGCCGCAAAGCCATCGACCGTCCCCGCTTGGTCATCGTGAGCGTGCTCATGGTGATTGTCATGTCGGTGATTGCGGCTCTGTACATTCCGGTGCAGCGCACTCCGGCAATCGACAAGGCGGTGGTGATGGTGATCATCCCTTACCCGGGCGCCCAGCCCACGGAGGCTGAGGAGGACATCACCCGCAAGATCGAAGATGCGCTGCAAGGGCTGGACAACGTCGACTATATCGATTCCAGCAGCATGCGGGGTTCCAGCGTCACGGGGATCGTGTTCCTCGACGGTGTAAGACCGAAGCGTGCCCGGGACGACGTGGCCCACCTGGTCGACCAGGTCCGCCAGGAGTTGCCCCTGGGGCGCGAGATCCAGCCGATCGTCACGGATATCGACTTTGAAGATACGCCGCTGATGCTGGTGAACCTGGCGGGTCCCCCGGGATTCGACGAACGGGCCTTGAAGCAGCTTGCCGAAGACGTTCAGGACGAGCTGGAGGCGATCCCGGGCGTGGCCAACACACAATTGTTCGGCGGCCGCGAGCGGGAGGTCCACGTCAACGTCAACCCGGACCTGATGGCCGAATACGGTCTCTCGATCGACGACGTGCTTCGCACGCTGAGGAGTTTCCACAGCGGGTTGCCCGGCGGCTCGCTGAACACGTCCGAGTTCGATCTTCAAGTCCGCAGCGAGACCAAGTTTCGCGACATCGACGATATTCGCCAGGCGGTGGTGGCCCAGCGCGGAGGGCGGCTGATCCGTCTGTCGGACGTCGCCGAGGTCCGCGATACCTACCGGCGGCTGAAAAACATGGCCCAGCTCGACGGCAAGGATACGGCCACGATCATCGTCAACAAGGAGGCCAATATCAATACGCTGGGGGCAGCCCGGGCAGTCAAGGCCCGAGTTGCCGAGTTGCAGGAGCAATATCCGCACATCGAGTTCTCCGCCACCCGCGATATCTCCGAAGAGATCAGCCTCATGTTCTGGGTGCTCGGTTCCAGCGCCCTGTTCGGGGGCATGCTGGTGCTGATCATCCTGACTTGGTCGATGGGGCTGCGGATTTCGGTGTTGGTGCTGATGGCCATCCCCTTCAGCACGGCGATCGGCCTGATTTTCCTGTTTGCCGCGGGGATCCACATCTCGAACATGGTGATTTTCAGTTTCATCCTGGTGCTGGGGATGGTCGTGGACGGGGCGATCATCGTGGCCGAGAACATCCACCGGCACATCGAGCGGGGCGAGCCGCCCATCGAGGCCGCCAAGATCGGCATCGACGAAGTGGGGATCCCCGTGCTCAGCGCCGACCTGACCACGGTGGCCGCCTTTCTGCCCATGCTGTTGGTGCCCGGCATCATGGGGAGTTTCATGAGCGTGATGCCCAAGGTGGTCAGCGTGGCCCTGCTGGGCTCGGTCGTGGTCGATCACTTCCTGATCCCCGTCCTGGCCGCCTACTGGTACAAGCGGCAGACACCGGCGCCTCGCGCCGGCCAGCAGGGCTCCTCTTCGCAACCGCCCGGGCGTCTGGATGCAGTCCATCCGGAAAGTCGCATCCGGCCGAATCACGGACCGCTGACCCGCAGCTACGCCGCGGTGCTCCGCTACTCGCTGAATCATCGCTGGGTGGTCCTGGCCTGCTGCGGACTGTTGCTCGTCTGTGCCGTCTTTACCTGGATGCGGATCGGGTTCGTCTTCTTTCCCAAGAGCGACCGCGGCCAGTTCACCGTCAATTTCGAGCTGCCGCTGGGTTACAGCATCGAGGAGTCGCTGCGGGCTTCCAGGGCGATTACCGATCCACTCCTGGAATTGAAGGCAGAAGGTGAGGTGACGCACTTCGTCACCGCGCTGGGCTCGTCATCCGGGTTGACCAGCCGGCTGGAGACCGATCCGGCCACCGGGCCGGAATTCGGAAAGATCATGGTGCAGCTTCTCCCGCCCACCCGGCGCATCCGAACTCAGAATGAGATCCTCAAGGATTTGCGATCCAGAATCAAACCCTGGCCGGGCATGATTTACCGCGTTGAAGAAGCCCATGAAGGCCCGCCGGGCGGCGCCGACGTATCCGTGCGGCTGACCGGCAAGGACCTGGATCAACTCGGCACCCTGGCACAGGCCCTGGCCGAGCCGCTGGGGGGAATCAACGGCACGATCGAGGTCCAGACCGACTATCGACCCGACAGCCCCGAGTTGATCATCGAGCCCGACCCGAACGTAGTCGGTTTGTTCGGCATGACCGACGCCCAGGTCGCCACCATGGTTCAGACCGCGATTCTGGGAAACACCACCATGCAATTGAGCCTCGACGACGAGGACGTAACGCTGCGGGTGCAGGCCGATCCCGAGTATCAGAACAGCAAGCAAGACATCAGCCGGTTGAAGCTCACCAGCCCCAGCGGCCAGCAGGCAACGATCGGGCAATTGGCCGAGATCCGGCGCAGCGGCGGATTGTTTGCCGTCAATCGCCGCGACCGGCGCCGGGCGGTGACCGTCCGCTGCAATATCGACAAAGAGGCAATCAACCCGAATCAGAATCGAAAGGTCATCCCCGACGACGTCTTCGGCGAGCTCCGCAGCGATATCTTGCCCGAATTCGGCTTCAAACCGGTCGAAACCGGCAGCTTCTCCTTCTTCGGCAGACTGCTTGCCAAGTTCCGCAAGAATGTCCTGACCAAGCTGGGATTGAAGCCGCCCGAAGCCCGCGCCAGGACGTTTCTGGGCAAACCCGGCACCGAGGCCGAGGGAGTTCGCGCAACCTTCACCGGAGAAAACGAAGAACGCGACAAGAACGTCAGCTACCTCTTTCGCTCGATGATCATCGGCATCATGCTGATCTTCGCCATCCTGGTCGTCCAGTTCAACAGCTTCCGCCAGACCTTGGTCGTATTGGCTGCCGTGCCCTTGAGCTTTATAGGAGTGGTCTTCGGGATGTGGGTGACCGGGCATCCGTTCAGCCTGGCCTCGTTCATCGGCCTGGTCTGCCTGGCGGGCATCGTGGTCAACGACGGCATCGTATTGGTCGATTTTGCCAACCGGGCCCGACGCCGCGGAATGCGCGTGAAACACGCCCTGTTGGAGGCCGGTGTGAACCGGCTTCGCCCCGTGCTCCTGACCACCGTGACCACCATCGGTGGCCTGTTGCCGCTGTTCCTGAACATCTCCGGCGGGGCCGAGTTCTGGCAGCCGTTGACCGGAGCCGTGATCTTCGGGCTGGCTTTCGCTACCGTGCTCACTTTGCTGGTAGTTCCCGTCTGCTATAGCCTAGCCTACAACTGGACCGATCGGGTACCGCACGCCGACGGCCGGCAGCCGGCTACTCCCGCCGTCGCCCACGACGTATAATACGCTTGTCGTGTTGGACCCGCCGGTGATGTTCATAAAGCCGCGACCGGTGGTCGCGCCGAAGGACGACAAAAACCGCCCGGCTTTCTCAGGGCGCGACCGGCGGTGGCGGCTTTGTGAATAGCAAGCACGGCCGGCACGGCCGTGGCAGATGGCCCTGCAGTAAGCAGTTGAAGTCCCTTTTTCCAGCGGCTCTATCCTCCTGATGCAGATCGTCCTGGTCAAACCCTGCTGGCGCTATCCCATCGCGGGGGCCGACCACACCTACAACCGCCGCTGGCCGCCGCTGGAGTTACTCAACTGCGCCGCCATTCTGGAGGCCGACGGCCACCGGGTCCGCATCGTCGACGCCCAGGCCGAAGGCCTGACGCCCCAGCAGGTGGCGTCTAGGGTAGGTTCGGCCGAGATGGCCCTCATCAGCAGCTCGGCCCTGGACCGCTGGCAGTGTCCCAGCTTCGAGCTTCAGCCCGTGGTGGCCGTGACCGAACAGTTGCGCGGCCGCGTGGGACGACTATTGCTCGCCGGATTTCACGGCACGGTCCGTCCCCGGGCGATGCTCGAGATGACCGGCGTGGACGCGGTCATCCGCGGTGAGCCGGAGCGAACTTTCCAGGAAATCGCCGCCGGGCGGCCCTGGCAGCAGGTTCAGGGCCTGACGTTTATGAGCGACGGCCAGGACGTCTCCACGCCGGACCGCCCGCCGCTGGAGATGACCTCGTTGCCCGTGCCGGCCTTCCACCTGGTCGACCTGAAACACTACCGCTACGAGATCCTCGGCCCGCGCTTGATGGTGCTCGAGGGGACCCGCGGTTGCCCCTATCCCTGCACGTTCTGCTCGCGGGTGATCCAGGGGAAGAAGTTCCGCCGCAAGACGGTCGAGCAGTTGGGCCGCGAGGTGGAAACGGCCGTTAGAGAGTTCGGCGTGCGGAGCATCTACTTCATCGACCTGGAGTTTACCGCCTCGCCGGAGTTGGCCGGGGGCATCTCCAACTTGATCATCGACCGGGATATCTCGGTCCGCTGGTGCTGCCAGACGAGAGCCGACCACGTCGATCAACCGTTGCTGCAACTGATGCGGCGGGCCGGCTGCCGGCTGATCCATTTCGGCATCGAGACCGGCAGCCCGCGGATCGCCGAGCAGATCCGCAAGAAGATCGGCCCACGGCAGCAGCGGCAAGCCCTGGAGCTGGCCAAGCGCGTGGGCATGGAGACCCTCTGCTTCTTCCTGCTGGGGCATCCCGGCGAGACGCAGGAGGAGATGCAGCAGACGATCGGCCTGGCCCGCCAGCTCAGCCCGAGCTACGCCTCGTTCCACCGAGTTTCGCCCTACGAGGGCGCGCCGCTGTACGAGCAGGTGGCCGGAGACTCCGAGGAGTTGTTTCCCGTCTTCGCCGGCTCGCAGGAAGACCGCCAGAAGGTAGACCGGTTGGTACGCCAGGCGATTCGGTCCTATTACCTGCGACCGGGTTACATCTTCTCCCGCCTCTTCCGCAGTTCGCCGATTTCGCTCTGGCGACAGTTGCGGTTGTTCATGGGGTATTTTCAGTAGCACGGATTTCCCAAGGGCGCGCCACGGCGGCTCTCCAAGAACGGCGGCACACTCTTGACTCGAAGAGAATAGCCCCGCCCGGGAGGGTTGCGGGCGGGGCTATGGGTGAATGCGAGCGTGCGAATCGCTCTTGGAAGGTCCTTCCGTGAGGCCTCAATGCAGACACGAAGACCGCGTCGCCGCGACTTTCAGACGTCCTCCGGCACCACGAACGGCTTGCGGTAGGGGCGGGTCAGCAGCAGGTTGGCCTCTTCGTCGTCGATGAACCGCTCGTTTTTCGAGTCGAACCGCAGGGTTCGGCCCGTTTCGCGGGCGGCGTTGGCCAACTGGCATAGGCTCGACGAGAGGTGGCCTTCGGCGATATCGGCCGTGAGGTCGCGGGGATTGCGGCTGCGGACCGCGGCGATGAAGTTCTCGAAGTGCTCCGTGTCCATCATCGGTGCACCTTCCGTAAATGCGCTGGGGCCCGGCTTGCGCTGGCGGCCCAGGAACGTGTGGTAGCTGCTGAAGTCGGGAAAGATCATGTAGCCTTCGCTGCCGAAGAAGATCGCGCCGACCAGGTTGCGATGGTCGCACCAGAGATACTCGATGCCGAAGCCCGCCTCGGTGTTGCTAAAGCCGGTACGCGTCTCGAAGGTCACCATGATCTTGCGGTTCTCGAACATGAAGGCGGCGGCCATCTCGCCGCCGGTGTTCTCGTCGCTGGTATCGCGGAACAGGTTGCCGCCCATCGCCTGGATCCTGTCGGGGTGCAGGTCCAGCTTCATTCCCCAGCGGAGCATGTCGAGTTGGTGGACGCCTTGGGCGCCGATCTGGCCGTTTCCGTAGTCCTTCACAAACCGCCATCGCCGGTGAATCAGTTCGTCGTAGGGCGTCTTCCGCGCCGGACCCTGCCAGAGGTCCCAGTCGAGTCCCGGCGGGGTCGGCCCGACTTTGCTGCGTCCGCCGGCCAGAAACTTGTAGGCGATCGCCCTGCCCATGTAGAGCCGGCCGATCACTCCCTCGTGGAGCTTGCGGATCCCTTCCTGGACGTTGGGGCTGGAGCGGGCCTGCGTGCCGTGCTGCACGATTCGCCGATACCGCCGGGCCGCCTCGACCATCTTGCGGCCCTCCGAGATATTGTGCGAGGCCACTTTCTCGCAATAGACGTCCTTGCCCGCCCGGCAGGCCCAGATCGTCTGCAAGGCGTGCCAGTGGTCGGGCGTGGCCAGACTGACCGCGTCGAGCGACTTGTCTTCGAGCATCTTCTGATAGTCGACGAACCTGGCAACCTTCTTGCCGGTCCGTTTCTCCACCGACTCGGCCACGCCGGCCAGGACCTTCTGGTCGACGTCGCACAACGCGGCGATCTCGACGTTCTCCCCGGCCTTGGCCAACTCGTGCAAGGAACCGATGTGGCTCCGCCCGCGTCCCCGCACTCCGACCACGGCCACCCGGATCCGCCCGCCCGCCCCGGCACGGTTTTGGGCGATTGCCGGCGCCGCCAACATCGAGGTCCCGGCAGTCAGCGCCGCCGATGATTTGAGGAACTCGCGGCGGGTGTTGTTGCGATGGTTCATACTTGCTCCCCATTGAGGTAAGCGTGCCGAACTGGAAACGGCCGATAGCGTCTCCATCTTGAACGAGTTGACCGGCCCCGTCAAGCGGGCTGCTTCACCGCTGGTCGAACCGCCAGAGCCCCTCCTCTTCGGCGATGGCCACGGCCCGTCGGTAGTCGGTCAGCGTCAGCGGCTGGTTAATCGATGGATACTGCGAGGCCATGCCCTCCGGACGGTATTGGGGCATGATGTTGACGAACGTATCTGGCGAGATCTGGCCGGCCAGAAAGTGCATGATCCGGCGCGCATCCTCCAGCCCGCCCGGCATCACCAGGTGTCGGACCAGCAGTCCCCGCCGGGCCAGCCCGGCCTCGTCCACAACCAGGTCGCCCACCTGCCGGTGCATCTCCTTAACGGCACTGCAGGCCACCTGCGCGTAATCCTCGGCGTCGGCCAATAGCTTGGATACCTTGGTGTCGGAGAACTTCAGATCGGGCATGTAAACGTCAACCACGCCGTCCAACAGTTGCAGCGTCTCCACGCGGTCGTAGCCGCCGGTGTTGTAGACCAGCGGCAGCCGCAGTCCCCCTTCCACGGCCAGCACCAGTCCCTCGAGGATTTGTGGCACGACGTGCGAAGGGGTCACGAAGTTGACGTTGTGGCAGCCTTGGGCCTGCAGCTCGAGCATGCGGTCGGCCAGTTGCTCGGGGCGGACCGGCCGGCCGTGCTCCTGCCAACTGATGTCGAAGTTCTGGCAGAACACGCACCGCAGATTGCAGTGGCTGAAGAATATCGTCCCCGACCCGCCGGTGCCCCTCAGACAGGCCTCCTCGCCGTGATGTGGAAAGACGCTGTTGACGTATGCATATCGCCCCCCGTGACAATACGAACCGGAGTTCACCCCCTGCGAGCGATCGACGTGGCACTCCCGTCCGCAAAGGGCACAATCGGCCAGGCAGTCGACCGCCTGCCGGGCCCGGCGTGCCAGTTCGCCGCTTTCGTGCAGTTCCACGTAGCTGGGATAGCTTGAAGACATGATGCCCTCCCGGAAGAATGCTACCAGTGGGCTAACCGCCATCTGTTACTCTTCGCAGGATACCATTATACGCAGCAGGCACCGCGGAGGGAGCCGGTCCCTGTTTTCGAAGCGGGCGCGCGAAGTGACCCGTCACCGCGGGCCTGCCCGCCGCCCGTTAGGGAAGCGGGCAGGTTGACCGTCGTTGACGAGTCGGGTCCGTTGTTGTCAGTCAGTCGCGCCGTTATGCGTGCTTGCGTCGTCGCACCAGTGCCAGTGCCAGCGCCAGACCTCCCACGGCAAGCAGTGTCAGCGTGCTCGGCTCGGGAACCACGTCCAGCGCGTCCAGGTCGTCAGCGCCGAACTGCCCGCCGCCGGGGAAGGCGCGGAACGTCACCAGGCCCATCGCCTCGCCCGGAATGAAGATCGCCGGGAACGGCGAGACGCCGCCAAGTGGGATGGGCAGTGGGACGGTCAGGACGTCGCTCTCTTCGATAGGAAAGCCGAACATACTGTCCGGCAAGCCGATCACTGCCGAGCCGCGGCGGACGGAGAAGAGGATGAAGTCCAGACCCGGCGTGAATTCGCCGTCGCCATTCTCGAACAGGGCCAGCGCGTCCAGGTCGTCGGAGTCAGCGACGCCGGCGGCGATGTCCAATCCCAACAGAAAGGCCGGCGCGTACACCGCGGGAAAGCCTCCGGGGGTGGTCACCAGCACGTCGCCGCCGACAAAGCCATTGGCAGCGGCCGTGCCGCCATTGGCGGGCGGAGACGGCTCAAGCGGGTCCGGAAATGCCGAAGACAGCGAGATGTAGATCGCCCCGGTCACGTCGGTAAGGGTCGTGTCCAGGTCCACCGCGTCGAGGTTGTCGCCCCGATCGGGCAGCACGTCGGGACTTGGCGGGTTGGCCTCGATCAGGCCCGTACCGGGGTAGACGGCGCCCGAGAGGCTGGGCAGTGCGTCACCGTCGATGATGGCCGTGTTGCCGAACACCGGGCTGACCGGCGGTACCGGGCCGAAAGGGCCGATGTACGCGAACACGTCGGCAGAGGCCTCGAACACGCCGGCCAACGTGCCTTCGCTGAGAACGTTCGGCGGCGCCGGGCTGGGGGGGATCCCCATGGCGAACTCATCCACCGAGAACACCAGGTACCGGCCGCGGTCGCGCCCGTAGGACAGGGCGTCGACCTCGATGACGCCGAAAAACGGCTCGGGAAGAACGCCCAGGCCGCCGAAAACACTGCCCACGGCTCCGGGGATGGAACCAACCATCACGCCCGGCGGGGGCAGAGGCCCCAGGGGCAGCGTCGGCGGGTTGGGGCCCAGCGGGCCCGGTATGGCAGGGGTCAGGATGCTGCCCTCGTCGATAAACGTCGTGACAAAGCCATCGAACAGCCCGGTAAGCGGCCCCGGACCACCGGCCGTGGGGCCCTGGAAATCGACGGAGAACGTCATTCCCGGCCCTCCGGCTGCCTGGCCCAGCGCCCCGCCGGCCAGCGCCAGTACGACAGAAACTGATAGAATCGCCGTTGCGCATCTCATCACGATCAGGCTCCTTTTTTTACTCATTAGGGGAAAAACTGTGCCCAAGAAACAAAAAACGCCTCCCTGTGGGGGGGCGTTTCAATTTGCGTAAACGCTGCCTCTATTGGACGCGAAAGACTACCAGTTGCACCAGACAGTATTGCAACTATTATCCTATCATGGATTGCGACGATTGCGAGCGATTTTTGCCCAAATCCGAGAATTTCCGGGAATCTGGCCGAAAATACCCCGCCGATGATGGGATTGCGCGGTTTCTGGACCACGGCAGCGGAAGATTCGCCTGTCAGGCGGCCGCCGCTTTGGCTTCGGCGGGCAGAAAAGAAGGGGCATCAGAGCCAATACCGTTGAGTTAAGGAGTGATTGGGCGGTAGGGTAGTGGCACCGGCGTCTCGCCGGTGGTGCACAAGTTGATGCGCTGCCGCCAGTTCCGGCACACCGACGAGACGCCGGTGCCACTGTGTTGACGTCAGGTTTGGCCCTAATTCAACGGTATTGTCATCAGAGCCGTTGAGTCGGGCACGACAACAAGCGATCAGTAGCTCCAAGACGTTGCGATTCTGCTGACGACACGTCGCCACGACGCTCAGCATCCGCTCGACGAAACGGCTGCCCGCTTCGGTGTGGGTGCCGCCGCTGCTCTTATGAACGGTCAGCGTCATCTTACCACGAACCTGCAAGAAAAATCCAGCAGAATGCCGCAGGCCGGAAACCCTGGCGACAGATTCTCCTCTTGAAAATCCACGGCATAAGTAGAGAATGCGTGTCGTCATGCAGCGTCTGGCCTGGACCTCCGACCCCCACCTGAACTTCCTCGACGCCGCCGGCCGGCGCGAGTTCTACGCCACGCTAGGGGCCGCCGCGCCAGACGCGGTACTGCTCGGCGGCGATCTGGCCGAAAGCCCCGTCTTCTGCAACCACCTCTCGGAGATGGCCGAGGCCCTGTCGCGGCCGATCTACTTCGTGCTGGGCAACCACGACTTCTACCGGGGATCAATCGCCGAGACCCGCCGTCGAGTTGCCCGACTCGCAGAGGAGTCGCCGCTGCTGACTTACCTCTCTCGGGTGGAGATGGTCGAGATCGGCTCCCGGACCGCCCTGGTGGGTCACGACGGCTGGGCCGACGGCCGAGAGGGCGATTTCGACGGCTCCGACGTGATCCTCAACGACTACCTGCTGATTGAAGAGCTGGCAAGGTTCCACGGTGGCCGCGACCTGGATCGCCCCGCGCTGGGCCGCGAGTTGGCCGCACTGGGCGACGAGGCCGCCGCGCACTTCGCCGCAGTCCTGCCTAAGGCGCTGAAGACCCATCGCCGCGTGGTCGCACTGACCCACGTCCCCCCGTTCCGTCAGGCCTGCTGGCACCAGGGGCAAATCTCCGACGACGACTACCTGCCGCATTTCTCCTGCCGGGCGGTGGGAGACGTCTTGCGCGAGGTGATGCAGTCCCACCCGAACAACGAGCTGCTGGTCCTCTGCGGACACACCCACGGAGAAGGCGAGGTCCGGATCCTCGACAACCTCCACGTGTTGACCGCCGGGGCCGACTACGGCAGACCGGCGATCCAGCGGATCTTCGAGTTCGAGTGAGCCGCGGCAACTTCAGCCGGCAGAAGCCCGTTGGCCGTTTCCCGTCGGTGACCCGATCGAGCGGTGTGGGGTCGGATTGGTCAACCGCACCGTAGCCAACTGGAAGAAGCCTCGGAGTTACCGTTGCGTATTCGTGCCGTTACGGGCGGCCACTCGGGGCGGATCGGTGGGCTTCGACGCCGAGGAAGCGGTTGATTTCCGCGCTATTCCGGCGGCCAGCGCGGCCAGGCGCTGTCGGAGTCCCGGTTCGACGTAGGCCAGCTTGGCGGCCAGTAGCTGCACGCCTCGGGCGTTGACCTCGGCGGTTCGCGAGAGGCTCCCCAGGAAGGCCATGCTCTGGAGGAAATTGTTGTCGGCCACCTTGCCCACCAACGGATGAAACGTCTTTGCCAACAGCTCGGCGCCGCCCGGTTCCACCGCCATGAACGTGTCTAATCGGCTGGTGATGTAATATCGACCGTCGGTCTCACGGACGTATCCGGTCTTCAGCACCATCAGGCAGCGTCCGTTGACTGGGCGGGCGGCCAGTGGCCCGTCGTAGCTTCCTTCGGCGTAGATCACGTGTGTATCGTGGCTGCGGTAGAGAAACTCCACGGTCGCCAGCGTGCCGGCCGAGTCGGTCACCCGGTAGGCCTGGGGACCGAGCTGACGGAGCTTCAACCGGCTGATCTTGAGCACCTCCCAGATATTCACAACTACGTCGGGGTGCCGGACCATGAACAGGTACAGATCCGGGTCGCAGTTGACCACGCCGATCGGCATCCGCCGAAACAGGCTGACGCGCGAGAGCACCGAGGCAACCTTGGCCCTCGACTCCGCGTCGAGCTTCTCGACCGGGATGGCCTGAACCGCGTTGTCGCGGGCCGCCCGGCTGGTGGTGGCCCGGTACGGATTCGGCCGGCCGACGAAGGGAAAACCGGCCGAGACCGACCGGGCCGATCCGAGCAAAGCGGCCGCTGCCAAGAGGATCGCGGCCAGGGCGGTCCTGCGCCGGGAGTTTCTGGGCCTTGGTGCCTTGCGGGCAGGCCCAATGTGCCCACGGCAGACTGGGCCTGGTTGCAGCGCTGCCATATCCCCCCCCGGATCGACCGCCCCGTGATCAGCTTCTGGTGTGGACGCGGCTCGGATGGATCGTTCCTTGCCGAACAGCGTCCCTCGCTGCCGGTAGCTCGTACCGGTACTTCTGATTATTCGGCTTGCGCAGGGCGATCCGGTCAGTCAAATTCCGCGGGCTGAGGGCGTTGTTATGTTGGGAGAGATAGCCAAGTCGGGAAGACGAGGAGGCCGGGGGCCAAGACCCTCGCCACACGCAGCCCGGCAGGTCCCTATCCCCACGCACTGAACTCTCTGCACCGCTGCCACACTGCCCTTGCTGACCAACGCCCAATTGCGCACAATGCCGCCCTCTTCTCGGAGAAGCAGAACCATGAAGGGATCCAAGGCCCTGCTGTTGACCCTGGCCATCACGGCCGGATTGCTTGTGCTGATGGTCGCCGCGCGGGCACAATATCCGCGTCTTGCGGCCGAACACTGGCGAAGGCAGTTAGGCACAGTGCCCGACGATCAGGCCGGCATCCTCCTGCGACAGGTGGCCGAGCTGGGCGAGCCGGGAATCTCCGTGATGGTCGAGGCCCTCGGATCCCGCCGGGAGAGTGTCGCCAGGGCGGGAAAACGGACCCTGCTGGAACAGCTCGACGGATGGCAGATTCTTCGTGCCGGGTCCAGCTCGCCGAAGCTGGCCACCCTGGCCGACGCCCTGGCGGAGCGAGTCGAGCGGTTCGGGCCCACCGCCCGCAACGACGCCGCTGATCTGGCGGCCCGGATTCTGCACTGGCCGCTCGACTCCCAAGCGGTCGACCGACGGCGGGTAATAGCCGCATGCGAGCGAGTATTTCGGGCAGCCGCGGTCCCCGGCGGAGTAGTTCCCCGGACCGATCTGTCCGTGGGCCATCTGCCGCCGATCGGCCGGCCCGATACGCTGCGGCCCGGTCTGCCGTGGGCACACCGGCCGCCATCTGCGCAAAAACCGGCCGACTTCGGAACCTCGCTGGTCGATCTGAGCCGGTTGCCCGGAGGGGGGCTGCCGATCGAGTCGTTTCCGCAGCCGGCCGCCCCGCAACGGGCTGGGACTACTCTGCCGGGAGACACTCCCGCGCAGCGTCCCCGACGTCTGCCGGTGCCTCGTTTCGCCCGACGGATCGATGCTTGGGGGCAGCCTGACCGATCCGCGGTGGCCCCCGGCCAGTCCAGCGGGACGCCGGATCCGGAGTCCCCTTCCGATCGGCCGCCGGTACCGAATACCGGCCGGGCCATGTCGCTTTCGGAGCCGGCCGATGCCCACCCGGGCAGCCGCTGGGGCAGCTTCACCGAGACCGAAACCATCCGGTTGATGCAGTGGTTGGAAGGCCGCGATCAGCCCACGGCAGCCGCGGCCCGGGCGGAGTTGATCCGCCGCGGTTTCAGGGAGGTGCACCTGGAATTGGCCCGCCGGCTGTTCGACCCGGATCCGGATGTTCGCAAGGAACTGGCCCGCCTGCTGCCCGGCGTGCAGAGCGTGGACGCCGTGCCCTGGCTGTGGTGGCTCAGCCGGGACCCGGACCCCGAGGTGCGTCTGGTGGCCATCGGGCTGATTGCGACCACGGGCGACGCCACGCTGCTGGAGCAGATCGAGCGGGCGGCACGCGAGGATCCCGATCCGCGAATCCGGCAACTGGCCCGGCGGATCGCCGGGCAGCGGAACGTTCAGAGGCGGCGCTGATAATCCGAGCCGCCGTTACTCGGGCACTTCCACGCCTTCGCGCAGGTTCTTGCCCCAAGCCACCAACTCGTGCCGGCCATCGACTTCGATTTCGATGTCCAGCTCATCGATCCGGATCCGCAAGACGGTCCCGCTCATCTTGCCCACCTCGAAGGGGTCGCCCTCGTGCAATACCAGCGTCCTGTCTTCCATGCGGACAAACAGCCAAACCTCCGGCAGACCGGCCACCTCGTTGATCGCGTTGACGTAGGTGTGAGCGCTGGCGTCGATTCCGGGGGCCTCTTGGGTCTCGGGTGGGTCGGCGGCCGCTGTGGGTCCTGGCTCCTTCGGCTTGGGTGAATACGAGGCAAACAGCCCGCCCGTGTCGACGGTTCGATATCCGTCCCCTTCCTTTTCCATGTTCCGCTGAACGATCGCCTCGTGATAAGCGTTCAACTTGGCGAGTTCCAGCCGGGGCGGTTGCTTCTTCGGAAGCTCTTTCTGATGCACCGCCTCCGGCAGACACAGCGCCTCCACGTCGATCGTCAGCTTGAGTTTTTGGGAATCTTTGGTCGGTTTGATGCTCAAGTGGCGGACCTTGTGCAGGTAGCCGGCCGAGTAGAACTCGAACAAGAACCTGGTCAACTGATCCAGCGTGCCCGTCCCCTCGACCTTGAAACGCAGGACGGTGTAATAACCGCGCTGCTGCTCTTTATACGGTGTGATCTCGGGGTGTAGCTTGACCCGGTCCACGGCCAGGCCCGACAGCCACGCAGTGTATCGCTCGTGGGCGACGTTGTAGTCCGTCGGCAGCGAGCGCTTTCTCCAGCGGTTCAACTGTTCCGCTGCCTTCTTGCCGGGGCGAACCCGCACTTCTTGCTCATCCACCGTCTTTTTCTGCTTCTTGAGTTCGGCACGAAGGTCGTCCAGCGACGTCCCTCCACCGCCAAACAGGAACATCCCGGCAAAGGTAGCCAGCAGCGCTCCGCTGACCCCCCCCAGGATCTTCTCGCTTTTCTTGATAGCCATCACTGCTCCTCCGGTTCCACGTACGGTCGCACGTACACGTGCAATTTGAACCGCCTGGAATAATTGGACTTCTCGGAGTCATCCTCGCTGCTGCCCGTTTCGACCACTCGACGCGACTCCTTCCGCTGATGCGCCTTATTCCGCAGATCTTCCTGCATGTCGGCCATCGCATCTCCGCCGGCAGCCAGACCATCCAGTATCATCCTGCCGCCGCCGGCCGAGTAGGAAGCCAGCGTGAGGTCGAGCAGCTTGACCTCTTTGGCCGGCGGGAAGTCCTCCGACAGTTTGTGCAACTGGTCCAACCAGGCCACGTCGGTGGCCGTCCATTTCTCGATTGCCCTCACGGCTGCCACGTCCTTCTCGGTCTGGGTGACCTTGGGCTCAAGCCTTTCGCTTTCCTTCTCGAGGTTCGCGATTTGCCGGTTGAGATCGTATCGATCCCAGCCGCGGTAGCCGAAGAACGAAGCCACCAGCAGGACCGCCGCCGCACCGGCGAAGACCCACTTCATCCGCCGGGTGGGCGGCTGGGGACGACGACGCGGGTGCAGAAAATCGATGGCGTGACCGGTTCCCTCCAACTCCGCCACCACCATTCCCAACAGGGGAGCGAAGCGGCCGGGGTGTTCGGGCAGCGACCCGCGGAGCTTCCCACTCAGGCTCAGCCCGGCAAACGGATCGAACACGCTGGTGGGAGTTCCCAACTGCTTCTCGATCCACTGAGCCATGGCCGCGTGCTGCTCGCCCGAGCCGCACAGCGCCACGGTCTCGATCCGCTGCCCGCCTAACTGGTTTTCCGCCGCCGCGATCGTGCGGCGAATCTCCCCCAGCAAGGCCGGCCGCTGATCGGGGTCGCCCAGCGGATCTCCGCTGAGGCGAGTAGTCCGCAGGAAGACCACCTTCCGGTCGATCATCACGGTCAGGTCGGCTTCGTCGGCCAGCAGATCCACCAGCAGCTTCGGCGGGGTCGACTCGGCCGCTTCCGTCCGCCCCAACAACGACGCGGCGGCGCAGGGCCTGAGGATCAACCGCTGCGGCGTCAACCCGGCCTTCTGGCAGGTCTGTTGAAGCTGCCGCACCAGTTCCGGGCCGATGGCCGCCGCCAGCACGCTGCGAGCTTCCTCCTCTTGACCCTCGTCCAGCGGCACGAAGTCCAGCAGCCAGTCTTCGTCGAACTCGTTAAACTCCCGCATCGCCTGGAACCGGACCAACTCGGGCAGCTCGTCGTCTGGGGCAGGCGGGAGGCTGAGTTGCCGCAGCTCGATGCTGGCCCGGCCCACAGCCACCAGCGTGTCCAGCCGGCCGATTCCACGGCCCGACATGGCGGCCGCAATCTGACCGCCGACGTCCACCTCCTCCGCGTCTTGATCCTCGCCCGACTCAGCCGTGCGCAACGCCACGGTAAACGCCTGTTCGATTACCGCACGCTCTGCGCGAGTACCGGCTACCACCAACCGGGCTTCACTACCGTCCCATTCCAGGGCCAAGATTTGAGCCATGATAGATACGCTTTCGTGATCGCGCCGCGGGGCACAGAATAGAATATCGTCAACTTACGGCAAGCTACATATCAAAGGGCAACTGCACGGCCCATAATACCATTGTAATCGCTACAAACCCGTTCGGCTAGTCTCAAGATGAGCGCAGTTTACGTCTTGCTCCGATCAAAAACCCGTCGCCTGGCCGCTGCCCATGCCGCCGCGGAGAATATCCAGGGCGTATCCGCGGCCCAAGTTGCTGATATCTCTCCAGAAGAGTACCTGGGCGGGTGTCTTGCTGGAGTCCAGGACGGCTTCGATCCGCACGGCGGGTCCGCCCTGCTCGAAAAACCCGATCACCTGGGCACGATAGACGCTGCCCCCGCCGCAGACGAACGGCATCAGCGTCTTCATCTGGTCCAGCGTGACCAGGCCTTCCGAGAGGATCCAGGTCTCGTGGCGCCGGCTGGGCAAGGCCAGCGCCAGATCCGGCTCCCGCGAGCCGAGGATACTCTCCGCGATCTCTTCGGTCATGCCCGGGATCGCCATAAGCAGCGTCCGGGGCGCCTGGTTGATATTGATCCGGCCGACCAGCGGCGAGCTGGTCACCACGGCCACTTCGTCGAGCAGCGTGGGCAGGTAGGAGTCCATCGCGCCCGGCTCATCGGGGAAGGGGCTCTCCAGGGCCAACCCCTGGTCGCCCTGGTCGCTCTTGAGTTGGAGCTTCACGTTCGTGCCGATCAACTCCAGCACGGTCGTGAGACTGCGTTGGGGCTGCTGCGTCAGGTCCAGCTCTCCAATGTCCGGAATCGATCTGGTCGGCTCGTTTTCGCCGGCGTCGCTTCCCAGGCGATAGGCCACGATGAAGGTGGCCTGCTCGCTGTCCAGCTTCTCTTCCAGTTGGTCGTACAACTGCTCCAAATTGTTCTGGTTCAGGTTGATTTTCTTCTCGCCGTCGGGATTCAGATTCAACTCGAAGCTGTGGAGCGTCAGATAGGCGGCCCAACCGCGGTTCATCGACCCGTCGGAGTTGTCCACGTCGACAATGCTCTGGCTGTCCGGCTCGCCGGCATCGATAGACGCGTTGCGGTTCACGTCGCAACCGAACAACAGGAGGGGATTCTCCCTGATTCCGCGTACCAGCAGCAGCTCCGCAATCGAATCCAGCGGCCCGTTCTTCGGCGCGTAGGTAATATAGTATTCGGCCTCGGCGCCGAATTCGCGGATCTCGTCGTCCTCATCCATCCAGTCCAGGATCGAGTCGGCGATGTCTTCAGTCATACCCGGCAACCCCATCAGGAGTTGCCGACCGGTGCTCGGAACCTTCTTCTCGAGCGCCATCAGGGCGTTGAGGTTCAGCCGGGTAGATTCATCTTCCAGCCCGTAGCGGACCCCCTCCGCGACTCCGTCTACCAGCCGGGGGGCCACGATCGTAAACTGCCCCACGTCCTGCGACAACTGGTCGGCAACCAGCAATCGACCGCGAAACAGCAGCTCGTTGTCGTACCAGCCGCCATACTGATCCTGAATGTCGCTCTCCTGGACGATGAACGCCCGGGCCATCTCCACACCCGAGTCGGCCGAGGCCCGGGCCTGGGCCCGCCGCACCGACACGTCTATCGCCTTCCGCTCGGCTACCATCAGGTAGGAGAATGTACCGGCCGCCAGGGCCAGCAGTGCGATCACCACCAGCACCAGGGCCAGGATCATTCCGCGTCGCCGGTATCTCATCGTGAAGATCCCCCCATTGCGGCCCCGGTTCCCGATCCAAATCCCTCCCCTAAATCGTCCGTCGATCCACCGGACGTCATCGAGTCGCCTCCGGAGGTGGTGGGCTGGGCAACCGGCAGAAAGACCAGCTTGCGAAAGATCAGCAGTTCTTCGCTTCCCACAAGAGACGGCTGAGTGCTGGTCAACGGCGAGCTGGATTGCGTATTGCTGCGGCGGGTGGCCGGAATGATGCCGATGGCGATCTCTACCGCCACCGGCAGTCCGCCGCGCTCGATCGAATCCCACTCATCGACCATCTCGGTGCCGTCGAAATACATGAACTCTATGGCGGCCACCTCGGGCGCAATCGGCTCCACATCCTGTTCCAGGTCGGCCAGTTGCCCCAGCTCGGCCGCAAACACGATTGAAGCCCGGTCGTACTCGCGCCGCACCAGGCCGTTGCCCGTCTGCAACAGCCCCGACCCGGCAGTCGTCCCGCCCGCCAGATCGCTGATCACGTAATAGCTCACCGTCTTCACGTCGCTCAGCGCGCTCTCAAGCGCCGAGGTCTCGACGGAAACCATGGCGTTGAGTTCGTCGATCCGCGGCAAGCGGCTGGTGTCCATCTGGATCTGAAACGCGTTGCCGAACAGCCCGGGCGTCGATTGGGGCTCGGACGATTCGGACAGGTCAATCATTTCTCCCGCCCCCGCGCCTTCCGACTCCGCCGATTTTTCGCCGGCAGCGCCCCCGCCTCCACCGGCCGACGCTCCTCCTCCTCCTCCTCCTCCTCCAAACGCCCCGCCTCCCGCTGCCCCGCCACCTCCGGCTGCACCGGCCGCCGCCGACACGTCGGGCACGAGTTTGTCCACGTCGAGTGGCGCGTAGAGGATCGTGCCGCGCAGATCGTCGGCGATCAGGTTCAACAACACCCGGGCGAGTTGAGCCTCTTCTACGCCGGTCCGGTTCGAGTCGACCAGGCGGAGGTGGATGTCGATGGCCATGGCCACCGCCACCAGCACCAGCGAGGTCAACGCCAGCGACAAAATCACCTCCAGGAGCGTGAAGCCTCGGGATTTCGGATCTCGGACGTCAGATATCATACTTTGCCCTCACGGCTGTATCCTCCGCGCCGGTACACGTGGTGCATGGCGGGCCACCTTTCTCCCAAATACGAGGCCTACCCACCGGTTTCTCCCGTGCCGGTTTCTTCTTCCAGCGCTTCCATGCTGGCGTCGGGCACCCAGCGGAACAGCGACAGCTCCACCGGCTGCTTCTCCGGCGGCAGATCCTGCGCGACCGTCACGCATACCACGACCAGGCCTTCCTGATCGGTGTTTTCCAGGCTGATCGAGTAGAGCCAGGCGGTCAGCCCGTCGCCCACCACGCAATCGAACTGGCTGTTGGACACCGCCATCACCGGTGTAATCCCCGCGGCGATCTCGGCCAGCTTGCTCTCGCAGAGTAGTTGGGCCTGGGTCAGGTCGCGGGTAATCTCCGCGTTGCGCATCCCCAGCCGGATGGCCTCGCCCAGCACGGCTATCGACCCCATCAGGATCGCCAGCGCGAGGATCACCTCCAATAACGAGAATCCGCCACGCAGAGCGTGGGAACGAGAACGGGCATGGAAGTCAAGCTCTTTGCTCATTACATCGCCTCCGTGGACGAGCCCAGCTCACCGATGCTGACCACTCCGGTCAGTCCCCGCAGCAGCAGTTCGATGGAGCGGTCATCTTCGTTCTTCAACACCAGCCGTGCGGTCGAGGTCGTCCCGTCGGGATAGAACAGGATCGGGTCCGACGTGCCGGTCTGTGCCACGGCCGACTGCTCGAGTTCCGAGGCGATCATTGCCGAGCGCGAGTCGGCAACGGTTTCACAGATGACGAACGTTACGTCGTCTGGCAGGGAACCCTCGATGGTTTGTATCGGCGCGGCCGCCGTGCCCGGACCCTGGGCGGGGTTGCCCAGAACGTCTCCCAAAGCGGAGTTGCCCTGTGCCATTGCCGCCGAGTAACAGTCGATACGATACCCGCTCTCGTTCACCGTGCACCGAAAGATGTAGACTTCGCCCGACTCCAGGGCCTCGACGCGCGCCGTAACCAACTCGGCACGGACCCGGTCGGCCGCCTTGCGGAGCCGCACGCCCGCAAAGGGCTTATCCAGCGCCGTCCAGGCCAGCGAGGCCATGATCACCAGCAGGCTCATCGTCAGCAAGACTTCCAGCAAGGTGAAGGCCCGCCGGCGTTTGCAGGTGCCGTGGAAGCAAGAGTCTATCATGATCGATTACCACTCGTTCCAGTTGCCGACGTCGTCGTCGGTTCCGTCGGTTCCGTCGACGCCGAACGACCACACGTCGAACGAGTTCTGGTTGTACTTACCCGGCGACTCGTATTGATACGGATTGCCCCAGGGATCGTTGGGCACCTGGCCGCCTTCCATATACGGTCCGGCC
>SDBV01003209.1_pt1 | contig 24330 bp, 27 predicted proteins | sample 2277081 | NCBI WGS metagenome assembly SDBV01 (sample SAMN10402039, study PRJNA504765) | marine sediment metagenome | isolation source: marine sediment core GS10_PC15, 223 cmbsf | place: Arctic Ocean: Southern Knipovich Ridge | collected 2010 | reverse complement strand
AAAATGGTGGGCCGAGCCGGAAATCGTAACTGAAGCCAAGAAGAGGGGCCTGCTGTAAGCTATGAGACTGAGGTCAACCGGATTAGGTAGAACCGAGCTGGAAGCAAAGATTATAGATGTTAAACGAGTTGACGATTTAATCGTTTTCTACGTGAGCACGACCAAGCCGGTGAAATGGCGGGTAAGGATGGCTTTCCAGGAACGGGATTTAAGAAGCCTGATTATTGCCCTATTAAAACCAAAGAACTTATGGTATGTCATGCGAGCCTTTTTCTCCAATCAGGAAAAGGTGCCCAGGACAGAATCATTTTAGAAATTGTTCGGTACATTAAAGGAGAAAAATGAGGTTCAGGTCATCGGGATTCGGGGATGAGAGAGAGCTTGTAGGTCATATGTCCGAGCTATCTCCGGTAGGAAAGGATTTACTCGTCTTTCATATAGAAACAACCGAGCCGGTGAAATGGCACCTTAGAGCCGGGATGCAGTTCAGCGATATTCCAGCCATATTAAAGGGCATGTTAAAGCCCAGTGTCCTTTTCCTGGTTCTAAGGACTCTTTTTTATATAAAGGAGAGTCCTAAGGAACCTGAGAAGTTTTAGTGGATAATTTTATTGGTATCAACCGAGTGAGTGGAAAATAACTGATGCCTCTTGCAGGTTGTTAGTAAGGTGGTGCGAGTCTTTGGTTAGTTTAATATAATGCCAAGTGTTTGCTACCAGGCGCACCAGCCACCATCATGTATGAAGGTAGTCCCGGTCACAAACCCCGATGCATCGGAAGCTAAATAAACGGCCAATCCCTTTAGTTCGGCGGCTTCCCCTCGGCGCCGCATCGGAGTCCGGTCCGTCAACTTTTTCACAAAGTCCTGAAGCTGCTCTTCACTCCTGCCCTTCGGAGCACCAAGTTTAGTTCCCCCATGCCACCCCGGCAGGATGGCGTTTATTCTAATGCCATCAGAGGCGTATTCTACGGCTCCTTGTTTAGTGAGACCCACTACTCCGGCCTTGGCCGCCGCATAGTTACTCCCGGCGGTAATCTCAGGGTCAACTCCCACGTGTCCCACTATTGAGGATATGTTCACAATTGCCCCCTTTTTTTGACGGAGCATAAGCTTTATCCCTTCCTGCATGCACAGGAAAACGCCAGTCAGATTTATAGCGATAACTTTATTCCAGTCGGCTAGTGACATTTCATGCATTCTGGCATCTGCGGTGACGATTCCGGCATTGTTAAACAAAATATCAAGTCTGCCAAACTCCTGGTCTACCTTGCTGAACATGGCTTTGACATCTGCCGGTTGTGATACATCTGCCCTAACTACCAGAGTCTTTGTGCCATTTTTGGCGATTATATCTTCAGTTTCCTTTGCCTGAGTCTCATTTATGTCAACGCACACCACATCACCGCCATACTCGGCCATTGCCTCACAGAAAACCCGGCCGATACCGCCTCCGGCGCCAGTAACTAAAGATACCTTCCCCGATAGGTCAAATAGATTCGCTCCTGACATTATCTGCCTCCTCCTGTTGTTATTTAAGCTGCCCGGACCTCAAAGTCAATAATAATATTTGAATTTCAGTTTAGCAAGATAAACATCGGGAAAAAGCGGACTGATTGCCAGTATTATTTAGCAAAGATTCCTGTCATCCCGGCACCATCGACCCTCTTTTCAATCTCTTTAGAGTCGGCTGAATAGAGACCTTTCTGTTTCATCCGCTCAAAATAAATAGCGCCGGAGAACGTATATTTATAGCTCAGCCCTTCATCGGTCTCCGTCTGGGTGCGAACATAATTGATAACATCGCCCACGGCGAGTGTGGTGGGGAGAATAAGGGGTTTTTCTTTGTTTATATATCTAACAGCATTGTGTCCGGCCAGGGTTCCAGTGGCGATGGCCTCGGTATGGCCCACAAGAGGTCCTGTCTTTTCTCCAGCGCAGAACAGGTTTTCAATCCCTTTTACCTTCATGGCATCATCCCTGGGAGCCATGCCAACGTAACGGATGGAGTTGCCAACCCCACCTGCATAAGGGTCTTCATAACGGGCATTTTCAAATCCCGGGATTCTCCGTAATATCTCTAGAGGGAAGAATGGAACCATCAGCTTAATATGGCCAGTGTCCAGGAGGATGAGATTCTCCTCGAATTGGTGAATGGCATATTGCTGGCAGGCTTTGAAGGAGAGTTTACTCTTTGATTTCCCTAAGGGAGTAATAGGAATAATTGCCACCCCCTTTCCCCTGAGAATGTCGACAATCTCTCTTGAGACAGACTCCTTTAAGAGTTTACATGAACCACTCATTGCTCCAACATGATTCCCGTTCCGTCCCGCCATCTCCTGGACGCCGGCTTTGGCCGTCAGGCTAACCCGTCCACCAAAGGAAGGACAGCGGAGGATGCACATGACGCAACCATTTCCATATTTAATGCAGTTGCCAGTCGGCCCGGCTGTGCCTGTGGCGTCAATAAAAACATCCCCCTCAAAACGAATTCTCTGCCGCCCTCTTTTTCCGGTGACGGCCTTGATGTGCGTACCCTCCTTCTCTACACCATCGAGGCGGGTTAAGAGATGGATTTCTATTCCGCTTGTAAGAAGAAACCTTCTAACTACTGGTTCCATCGTCGCTACGTTGTAAAGAGACGCATGAGCGTGTCCCGGGAAATCAATATCTTGATGGAGGGCGTTTTGGTCACTGAGCTGGAAGAGTTCACCTCCAGACATAGCAATCATCTCTTCGGCGGCGGTGAAACGACCATTGTTTCGCATTATCCCCCCAACCAGACCCGTACCCAATAGCATGTCTGCTCGTTCAACCAGAACCACCTCAGCCCCCTGCTTGCGGGCAGAGAGAGAAGCAGCACAACCACCCCATCCACCTCCAGCGATAACCACCTTCATTAAAAAATAACTCCTTTGTCTAAAGCCTTTTTAAACTTATCTTCTGGGCAGTTTAGCGCATTGTGAAAAGGGTGTCAATAAAAATCGACTCCCTGTACTTTCTTGTGTTAAATAAAGGTCAGCTTCACAGAGAACCGGCGATCCATTATAATTTTAATGTTAACTTCACTACTCTCCGGGTCGACAGGCTTAACTACCCTGACCCGGGTAAATGGAAAATGTTCTCGGCCAATATAGTAGCCAACCGTTTCCTCTCCATGGTGACGGTGTGACCAGCCAGCCTCGAATACTCTCTTGAGGTCGTCTGGCAACATTTCGGTTGGCGCAGCCATTACCTGGAGGCAGGTTTCAGTTGAGCCGAAGCGTACGTGTGGTGAGCGATTGCTGAACTTCAGTATGCGTTCTATGGTGGTTGGTCCAACCGGTGCCGAGCCTATCAAGATTTCAGTTTGACCTAGTGCCTCTTTTAGTCTGGTCTCCTCGACGGGTAATTTTGACTGAGCAGAGAGAGACTCCAGCGCAATATTGACATTCGAGGCAGGCTTGTGGTACTTTTCTATACAGAGCACCCCAGAGGCATTTGCATTCATATCTGTGACTGAGCCGCTATCCAGCCCGTGATTTTTACAAGTTCTAGAACAGAGTCCTTCCGTGATTGATACAGATATTAAGGTTAGGGTAGATTAGAATCCAGGAGGAGGTAGAAAGTGGCAGACTTAAGTGTTGAAATTGGCGGGGTTAGGTTTAAGAATTCAGTATGGGTTGCTTCGGCGGAGCCAACCGAGAGCTTTGATAAAATGAAACGCGGCATTGACGCTGGTGCCGGGGCAGTAATCACCAAGTCTTACAATTGTGGTCCAGAGATGAAAAGCCAGACAGACCTGGCTAAGTATTGTATCTTGGGCTATGACCGGCAACCTGTCTATGGAAGGGATATACCCAAGTTTTTTACTATGTATTGCCGTACTGGAGAGGTACAAAAAGATGAGGATGAGTGGATAGAAGAAATAGAGAGAACACAGCAATACGCCTCAAAGTTTGACACTGTTGTCATCGGGAGCGTAGCCGGTCAACCGACCGTGGCTGATGCAGTTCGGCTGGCTAAAAAAATGGAGCAGATAGGGCTAAAGATGTTAGAAGTAAGTGTGGGTTGTCCTCAGAGTGAAGAGATGAAGGAGAAGGGGGCGCTTCTTAAATCTGAAGAGGATTACCTTGATGTCACCCGGACAATAGTTGAAAGCGTTTCCATTCCCATAATTATCAAGCTTTCTCCACAGCAGTCTGATTTGGTACCAACGGCTATGGGGGTCAAAGAGGCGGGTGCTGCCGGGGTAAGTTGTCATAATCGTTTCCTGGGCTTTGCTATCGATATAGATAATGCCAAGCCCCATATCTGGGGATGGGCGGGTGTTGGTGGACCGTGGATGCTGCCTATTACCTTAAGGTGGGTTTCCAAGATTTATAGTGCTGACCCTGGCTTTACCGTAATCGGTACAAATGGCCCTTACGACTGGAGGGACGTGGTACAATTTCATATGGCTGGTGCCAGCGCTGTCCAGTTGTGTTCGGTGATAATGGCTAAAGGCTATTCCGTAATTCCGGAAACGGTGCAGGGACTGAATAATTTCCTGGACGACAAGGGATATAGGGGTGTCCGGGATATTACTGGGGTTGCCACTAAGGCAGCGCACTCCTATCAGGAAATGTACACCCTGCCCGAGTATCAAGAGAAGGCTTCGGTGAGCAAAGACCTGTGTATTGACTGTGGGAAGTGTTTGGAGGTTTGTTGGTATGATGCCATGGAAAAGAGGGACGGGGTTTATGAGGTAAACGAAGCCATCTGTAAAGGATGCCACAATTGTAAGATACTTTGTCCGGTGAAGGGGTGCATCACTTTGAGAGCAGTTGGCTGATTTACAGCCAATCCCGGGCACGAAGGCTTAACATCTACTCCAAGATGAAGAAGGAGAAATGGAATGAGATTGCTGAATAAAGTTGCCATAATCACCGGGGCTGGGTCTGGATTCGGGCGGGCGTCAGCGTATTTGTTCGCCAAGGAAGGAGCAAGGGTAGTCGTCGCTGATGTTAACGATGTCAGCGGCGAAGAGACAGTAGCCACTATCGGGAAAAATGGTGGTCAAGCGTTCTTTGTTCATGCCGATGTAACCAATGCATCTGATATGGAGCATCTGGTCAAGGCCGCCATGGGCCGGTTTGGCAAAATAGACGTTCTTTTTAATAATGCCGGTGTGGGGCATAAGGCCGCTGAGGTGGAGAACCTTGACGAATCAGTGTGGGACCATGTTTATGCCGTTAATGTCCGGGGCGTCTTTCTGGGCGTAAAATATGTGGTGCCTGAGATGAAAAAGGCAGGGGGTGGGGTCATTATTAATACCGGCTCGGTGACGGGGCACCGGCCGCCGAAGAACGTCAGTGCCTATGCCAGCTCCAAAGGCGCGGTAATAACCCTGACCAAAGCGTTAGCGATTGAGCTGGCACCGTTTAATATACGCGTGAACACCATCAATCCAACCATAGCTGATACACCGCTCCTGCGGGGCATATTTGGTGGAGGCAGAGAGAAGGAGATGGCGGCTCTTATGCCGTTGGGACGGCTCACTAAGCCGGAAGATGTTGCCTATGCGGCGGTATATCTGGCTTCTGATGAAGCCTCAATGCTTACCGGCTCGAGCGTTAATCCTGACGGGGGGCGGGCACTCTGACCGGTGCCATTCTCCAGTTCCGGTGGTATAAAGCTGCTCTGTGAGGTGAGTCCACCGGTTATCCTGTCCGGTTAGAATGGCTAGATTATATCCAGGCTATTTTTTCTTTCTCGATAGACCGTCAGTACAATATGCCTGGCAGCCATAGCGCCAGGTCGGGGAAGGCAATCATAATGACTATCATAAGCAGCATAGGAATTATGAAAGGCAGGGCACCGGCGGCAATGGTTAATATTGAGTACCTGGGGAGCACACCGTGTATGGTGAATAGATTTAAGCCGAATGGTGGCGTGACCAGCCCAATCTCAGCCAGTATGACATAGGTTACTCCCCACCATATCGGACTGAAACCGAAATTAATTATAATTGGCATCACAAAGGGCATGGTCAGCAGCATCATTGACGCCGAATCAAGGAACATCCCCAGGATGAGGTACATTACGCAGATGATAGCTAGTGTGCCGTATTTCCCGAAGGGCAGATTCAGCATAAATGAGGAGAATGCCTCGGTGAGGCCGGCTGCCTGAAAGACGAAGCTTAGTAGCCTGGCGGTGAACAGGACAAAGGCAACCATGGCCGTTACCTTTATGGCGGAAAAGAAACTGGCCTTTAGGGCTTTATAGCTCATTTGCCGATAGGCCAAGGCAACCGCAATACCGAGGAAGGCACCAAGCGCCGAGGCTTCCGTAGGTGTCATAATGCCGCCAAAAATCACCCCCAGCACCAGGAATATAATACCTATCCAGGGTAATATGTCCTTGATACCGAATAGCCTTTCCTTCCAGGATACTATAGGTGATTTTGGCGCCAGGCTGGGATTAAATGTCACCATCACTATAACGGTAAGTATGAGCAATCCGGCCAGTATTATGCCTGGAATCATGGCGGCGGCAAAGAGCCGGGCTACCGATTGGGTTTCCCAGGCGCCGTAGATAATCAAGATGATGCTGGGGGGAATGAGAACACTTAAGGTGCCGCCGACAGCTATGGAGCCAAAAGCCAGTTTGGGAGCATAGCCTCGCCGTTCCATCTCGGGAAAGGAAATGGTGCTGAAGGTGGCGGCAGCGGCGATGCTGGAACCGGACATAGCCCCGAAGATGGCGCTGGCGCCGATGACGGAGGAGGCCAAGCCGCCGGGCAGCCAGCCAATCCATTTATCCGCTCCTTCAAACAGGGAGCGAACCACGCCGGTATTGGCAAACATCGTCCCCATAAATATAAAGAAGGGCATAGCTAGAAGGGTAAAGGAATTTAAGGACGACCACACTGTAAATGGAATCTGTATCTGGGGCTGACCGATAAAGAATATGAAACCGAGGCTGGCCATCACACCCATGGCTACAGCAACTTCCACGCCCAGAGCCAGTAGCAAGACCAGACCGCTGATAAGAATAATGGCTATCAGCTCTACACTCATACCCCTGTCTCCTCAGCCTCTTCTTCGCTGATTGCCTCGGTACTGACACCAGACCTGATATCTCTTATCACTTTGGCAATCTCAACAATCAAAATCAAGGACAGAAGGGTAAAGCCAATTGGTATCACCATTTCCGGCCATCTCAGCGGCGTCATCAGTAAGGAATTAGACCTGATATTGCGCCGGAAAGCATCAACTATAAAATCATAGCTAACCTTACTGGCTAAGCCGACATAGATGAGGGCTATGGTCAGTGTGACCAACCTCAGCCAGTTTGACACCCTGGCTGGCATTCGCCTGACCACGAAGGTAATGCGGATATGACCACTTGCTCGCCAGCAGTAGGCCAGCCCCAAGAAAGATATAGCCACCAGGCTATAGGCGCCAAACTCGTCAGACAGGATGAGCGGCTGGTGCAGAACGTATCGGGTAATTACCTCAGCAAGGGTTAACCCCATTATGCCGAGCAGAACCCACCCGGCAAGGTAACCACTTAGATAGGATGCTGCCCCGATGACCCGGCCTACCCGCTTCACTTCTCCTCCTACAGTGTACCATAATTTACATGACTACCCCTCCTCCTCAAAGGGAGGAGGGGTAGTGGTGAAGACAATCTCCTTGGTTTCTCGATAAACAACCTCCTTATCACTGGAGGTGGCCAGAGATTATCCTACTGGATTGCCTGGAGAACGATGTCACGGGCTGGTCCATTGGCAAACTCGGAAGCAATTTTGAGAACATCTGGACCCAGCGGACCAACGGCCTCCAACCACTTCTCAACGACCGGTCCCATGAGGGCGGCCGCTTTGGCTAGCTCACCTTTGTCCGGTGTAATCAGCTTAGTATCGACTCTGGCGAGCATCTTCATGTATATGGTGTCGCCATATGCGGGGATAACAGTTGACCGGCGGGTTAGTTCCTCCCCGGCCGCTATCAGTCTTTCCTGCAGCCAGGGGTCCAGGGCATCAAAGGCATCGGCATTGACTATTAACATAGCGGGGAAAATGGGGGTAATTCCCCAGTCTCCGGAGATATAGTCCGACAAATCATCCATCCCCCGGTCGAAGCCGAAGGCCATGCTGGTGGTTATGGCATCTACCGTACCCCGACTCAGCGCCTCCTCTATCTCACCGAGAGATAGGGTTAGCGGGCTGGCACCGAGCGCCTGTAAAGCCAGAGTCTGGGTAAGACCGGAGGTTCTGGCTTTCACTCCGCTGAAGTCAGCCACTGTCCTGATGGCTACGTTGCCCCATTCATAGCTGTTAGGCGCTGAAATAGTTCCACCCAGGATAACAAAGCCAGCTTCCCTGGTGTACTTCTCCAGCACTGCTTTCATAGCAGGGTCGTGCCAAACTTTAGCCCATTCGTAGTAGCCATGTGGGGGTGCGCTGAAGAACAGTGGCAGAGCTCCGAAATCGAGCAGGGGGTAGGTACCGGCCCAGGGGACATTCTCGTTTGTCATTTTGACACGTCCGTCCCCGGCCGCAAGCGAGGCTTCCTGGGGGCCGTAGAGCTTCTCTTTGATGTCAAGCTTCATTAATCCTTCAGTGTGGTCGGTTACCAATAGTTCCCAGAGTCCGCCGTCATTAAATTGCCAGGTAACAAAGTTTTCGCGTCCGGCGGCAGCCTCAAAGTTCATGGTCCAAGTGACAGATTCGGTTGGTTGTGCCGGTGCGGGTGTTGGCGTTGGTGTTGGTGCCGGGGCTGGTGCTGGTGCTGGAGCTGGAGCTGGAGCCGGTGCTGGAGCCGGTGCTGGAGCCGGGGATGGTTTAGCACAGGCTACCAGGGAAGTGGCTGCCAGGGTTACAACTAACACAATGGCAACCAGTACTGTAAATAATCTGGTTTTTTTCATTTTTGCCTCCTGATAAATATTTTTATCCCTGAATACTGAGCATATCTCATTTTTATCTCATTATTACTCCCCCCCGGCTAAATATTTCCTTCATTGAACGTCAATCTTCAAGCTTGCCCAAATCTATCCTAATTCAAGCGAGTCTTAAAGCTAATTTCACCACATAATTTCTCTCTTGTCAAGTCTACTGGGCTGTATTGAAGATTTGGTGGAGAGACACGGAATGGAAATGAAAATCACACTGGCTAGTCGTAGCCACCGAAATCGTTTACTGCTTTCTTCATCATGTATACGTTATAGGGGGGCGACATGGGGGAAAGTTCGCAGCCGGGCATCAGTATGAAGCCGCGAGGGGCATACTTACCCTTCTCAATCGCCTGACGACATAGCTCGTAGACCTGTTGGGGTGTGCCGGTCTGAATAAGCGCTGGTGCCACGTTGCCAGCGATGATGCAGGTATCACCGAAGTGCTCTATGGCTGTAGCCAAATCTACCTCATGGCCAAAGCTGACAATGCCGGGGTCACCCATGGGCACCTGTGCCCAGTAGGGCAGATTTTCGTTCTGTTCACCGCAGATATGGCAGAATATGTGTTTAACTCCGGTGGCCAGTATGTTCTGGTGCGCTTCCTTTACATAAGGAAGCGCAAATTCCTTGAAATGCTTCGGTGAGATGACTTGATTAGCCTCGGTGGGCGCTCCTACCCACGGCCGGATATGCTCTGCGCCGAAGGTATCCGCCCAGTACCGCACCACATCCACAATATGGTCGGTAGCCACTCGCAGCAGTCGGTGCACTAATTCTGGCTTCTTTATCATCCAGCGGCACAGGTTTTCGACACCGCATATATTTCCGGCCGTGGTCAACGGACTTTCAACCGATGGCATGATGGTGAGCCCAAACCTCTCTGCAATCAGGGAGAAATCCATAATCAGGGGATTATACCGGCTGTTTTCACATCAGGCGGCTCCAATTTCCAGACATCTTCTTCTGACTGCACCGGAAAGCGGCCACCAATGGGGCTTGTGCCCACTCGCCAGTTGGGAATCTAATCTCTCCCCCAAACTCCCAGGCTCCATAGGCAGCGTAGCTGAGCCTTGGGTCCTCATCGTGGCTGTACATCTCCTTGGTCCATACCTGCCCCCAAAAACTCTTCTCAGGGTCATTATAGGTGGCGGCAACGGGATAACCAACATTCCTGACCGAGAACCCTTTGGCGAAGAGGAATAAAGGGAGCCGGTCAATGGGCTTGCTCTTCAGTATGGCCGCCATACGTTCCGCCGAGGTCATCTTGTCCTGTTTTTGCTGTTCCTGTATATGTTTCATGGTATTTTCCCTGCTACACCTAATTACAAGTTTTGTCCGCCTTATTCTTAAGAAGGCCAGGCTGGCTGCGCACCCGTTGTTTATCGGTCAGCTTTGGTCACCCGGCATAGCACTGACCTTAATCCGGGGAAGCCGGAAATAGGGTCGCGGGCCGTATCATCGGTGAGGTAATTGGCGTTGGCCTCGTTCCAGCCGTGCAGCGTGGACACTATTTTGGGGTGGACATCCTCACTGAGCCTGGCCTTTAACTCGATACCTCCCCTTGGTGATTCCACCTTAACCCAGTCGCCATCACTGATACCAAGACCTCGGGCAGTTCCGGGATGAATCTCGAGCAAGGCTTCTGGCGCCAGCCTCCTTAGGCTGGGCAGGTTGCGGTATTGCGAGTGGGTATAAGCCCTCGTTTTTCCTCCTGCCAGGAACATCAGTGGATAATTCTCCACCAAATCAGGGCGGCTTATAGGGCTCTCAGTGGGCTCATGAAAGGTAGGCAGCGGGTCGTAGCCGTATTCTTTAAGCGTCTCTGAATATATCTCTACCTTCTTCGATGGAGTATTGAAACCGTCCTTCAGGTATTTTTTAAATTCTCTTTCAGCATAGAAGATACCGCCTGGTTTCTGTTTAAGCTCCTCGAGGGAAATCGGGCTCGGGTTAAGTAGATGGTTTAGAAGCTCTTCGGCATCGTTCCAGGGAAAATACTCAGCATAACCCATCCTTTTACCCAATTCTGCCCATATCCGCCAGTCTTCCATAGAGTTACCGACAGGTTCAATAGCCCTATTCCCCAGAGTAACCAGGCTGTACCCTCTCCCCAGATAGTCCCTGATTTCCGCTCTCTCCAGAAAGGTAGTGCCGGGCAGAACTACATCCGCCATCTTTGCCGTATCGGTCATGAAGATATCCATGGCCACCATCAAGTCCAGATTTTTGCGCCCCTTTTCTAGCTTGCCGGTACCGGGCCAGGTCAGAGCGGCGTTATTGCCGGCAATAATCAGCGCTTTTATCGGATATGGTTGCTGGCTGACCATTTGTTCAATGACAGGCAGCACCTGTGTCTCACCGACAAACCTGGTAAAAAGGGGATAGTCAGCGCCAACTCCCGGGTCGTGGGCGACCCTATCCGGCAGCCGCAGGTTTGTCATCAGACGATTGAGTCTGGCCACTGAGGTGTAAGTGTTTCCTCCGGATACATCAATGTTGCCGGTAACAGCCATCAGCGTGGCGATAGCCCGCAAGGCCTGGATGCCGTTGGTAGAGTGGTCCATAGCAACATACATGGAAATAGCAGCTGGCTTGCTGGTGGCATACAGGCGAGCCATATTCCTGATTGTATCGGCGGGAACCCAGGTTATCTCCTCAACCCTTTCGACCGGATACCCTTTTACATGTTTGGCCAGCTCATTGAAGCCAACCGTCCACTGCTCAACAAAATCCTTATCATAGAGTCCCTCAGCGATAATGATGTTGAGCAGGCCCAGAGCCAGGGCGGCATCAGTTCCTGGCCTGAGCTGGGCATGAACATCTGCCTGCTTTGCCAGCCGAGTTGCTTTGGGGTCAACTACGATAAGTTTGGCCCCTTCCTTAACTGCCGCATATAAGCTATTGGGGTGGGGTGGAACCATGGTTTCCACCGGGTTGTTACCCCACACCACGGCGCATTTGGTGCCAGTTAAATGGGGGTTGAGAAGAGCACCACAGGTCAGGTTATAGGCAATTACTCTGGCTACAAAGCAGATAGAGCCGCCGCTGGTATAATTGGGAGTGCCGTACAGGTCACAGAATCGCCTCACCACATATTGTATGTGGGAGCGGACAAAGGCAAAGCCGAGGTGGGCCACTAACGCTTTAGCCCCGTACCTCTGCCTGATACCGGTCAATTTATCGGCAATAAAATCGAGAGCATCATCCCAGGAGACCTCTTTGAATTCGCCATTTATCTTTCTTAGTGGATTGGAGAGCCGTTCCGGTGAGTGTACCAGTTCCGGGATAGCGTAACCTTTCTCGCAGAGCTGGTTAAACGGGTGCTCTTTCATAGGCTTAACTTTGACTATTTTCCCATTATCTACATGGACATCTATTCCGCATAAATGGTGGCACATACTGCAAACGCTTTTTACTACCTTCACCAAGCTCGTTCCTTTCTTAAGTGCTGCTCATTCGTTTTCGGACAAACTACTCTTAAAAAATAATAGAGCTTGACTGGGCCTTTGTCAATTCAGCAGTCTTGACAAAGGTTCTGGAGGGGTGATAGCTTGTTGGTGATTGAGCACAATACCTGAAATACGAAGAGGAGGAAAGAGATGCTTCTAAAAGATAAGGTGGCTATTGTAACCGGGAGTGCCGGAGGTATGGGCAGGAAGTTTTCTCTGCGCTTTGCCCGCGAGGGAGCCAAGGTAACAGTCTGTGATATTCTTGACTGTGCAGAGACCGCCAGGGAAATAGAATCCGTGGGCGGAGAGGCGCTACCCCTAAAAACCGATGTTGCCAGTGAGCAAAGCACGGTTGAAATGGCCAAAAAAACGGTTGAACGGTTCGGCAGGATAGACATTCTAGTCAATAATGCAGCTATATATGGCGACATTCAGAAAAAGCCATTCTATGAGGTTGCCGTGGATGAATGGGATAGGCTGATGGCGGTGAACTTAAAGGGAGTGTGGCTTTGCTGCAAGGCAGCGTTTGCTTACATGAAGGAACAGGGGAGGGGTAAAATCATCAATATTTCATCGTCAGTTAGTTTTTCAGGGGCACCATTTTTTATTCATTATGCTACCTCTAAAGGTGGTGTTGTTGGCTTTACCAGAGCACTGGCTCGCGAATTGGGCCAGTACAGCATCAATGTGAATGCGGTTGCCCCGGGTCTTACCGTGACACAAGCCGGTCGCCGGGTGAACCCGCCGGAACACATCGAAAGAATTGTGGGGACGCTAAGTATTAAGCGGCCAGAACAACCCGAGGATTTAGTCGGAACCGTGTTATTTCTCGCCTCGGAAGGTAGCGATTTTATCACCGGTCAAACTATTGTGGTTGATGGCGGGGGTGTTATGCACTGAGACCGGTAGCTCACTGATGTAGACACAATCAGTAGGTTACTGCTTTTAGGTGGTAATTCTTGGATATGATTTCTTGTATCTACATAGTCCATGAACGTTCACTAAGGTCACGCTGAGGGAGTAGCCTGAAGAATTCATCAGAGTGCTCCACTGCAACGAATATCAAATATCTGTGGCGAATATCGAGGGGACAGGTTATTTATGCAACCGACCACATAGGGCTTGACATAACTAAGGCCAATGTGTTACTGTCTTGGCCGGTTTGGAAAGGAGGTGTTACCATGGCGGTTTTAATTACGGGAGCCGGGTTGGTTGGAGCACAGGTTGCGGCACAGCTAATGGAAAGAGGCGAGACTCCGATATTGTACGATATAGCTTACGATTCAAGGTTCTTATCGGTGACAGTTGATACCAGCCAGGTGAAGGCTATTGTTGGAGATATATTAGACCTACCGTTTTTGCTAGCTACGATTAAGAGTGAGAAGGTAGAGCGTATCATTCACACCGCCTCACTGCTGGACAAGGGGGTCAGGGCCAGACCATACAGCGGTGTCAAAGTAAACATTATTGGAACACTGAACGTCCTTGAAGCCGCCAAATTAACCGAGGCGAAACGGGTGGTTTTCACCAGTACCCAAATGGTTCGCTCCGGGGTTTGGGATTCAACCACCGAGGCGCATGAAGATTTCACTATGAAATGCATTTCCCAGATGCCGCAAAGTATCTATAGTGTTACCAAACTAACTGCTGAGTACCTGGGGCTAAGCTATCATAAGTTTCACAACGTGGATTTTGTCGCCCTCAGGCTGGGTTCTCTTTTTGGCCCGTGGTTCGGAACCCCCAGTGGGAGACCGTCTCGTTTTGCCGATATGTTTGTTAAGAATGCTGCTTTTGGCAGGCCAGTAATAATTGATGACCCGGCTAACACCTATTCGGGTATACAGAACTTTGTTTATTCCAAAGACGTGGCTAAAGCCTGCGTGCTGGCATGCCTTGCCGGCGAGCTGAAATCGAGGATTTACAACATATCCGGAGATAAGCCGTATACATTCCAAGAAGTTGTTGACGCCACTAAACGCGTTTTTCCGGAATCTGAAATTAGCGTCAAGAAAATCTCAGAGACGGGGTGGGACTACACGAAACCAGTGATGGTTCCACTCGATATCTCTGCGGCGCGGAATGAACTGGGCTATCAGCCCGACTATGACCTCGAAAAGGCTTTTAGAGACTATGGAGACTGGCTGCGGCGCTATGCGAAACCCTAGATAGCAGGTTGCGAACACTATGCTCTTTAACTTCCATCTTGGGCTGGAGGCGTCTTGTAGTTTTGAAAAGTAGCTCTAAATTTTACTTTTCAATGTGGAGAGATACTCCTTAGCCTGGGCGATTGAAACCACGCTGGCATATTTAGAATTCATATCAAAAAGGTTGACCTTGTGGCTAACCTCCCCCCGGTCGAAGGTGCATTCTTCAATAACGCCCACGGTAAACCCGTATGAAGCAGCGTCAACGACACTGGCCCGAACACAGCCGCTGGTGACTCCGCCGCAAACGAGCAGTGTATCCACCTTAAGGGGGGTAAGGACATTTATCAGGGGTGTCTGCATGAAGATGCTGGCCGCAAATTTACGAATAACGATATCACTTGCCGCGGGTGCGAGCCCACGAACAATTTCATCGGCATTATCAGCCTTCCTTGCTTTTACCGAACCGGGATTCCGGTTCCACATTTTTCCGGGTAAAGTCGATTCTCCAACACTGTAAACAATGGGAATCCTCTTCTCTCGAGCCAGAGGCAACAGGGAGCCTATTTGCTCCACTGCTTTCCAGCCACGCTCACCGCAGCTTAGCGGAAAGCGTTCCACTGATTCAGAAATGGGCTCAGGCTTATCGCCTACGAAACCATAGGTTACATCGATGATAAGCAGGGCCGGGTTAACACCAAAATCCCTGGTTCCGGCGCTGGAATCTACTCTAAAGCCAGCCTTTTTGTATATTTCCTTGTCAAACCCAGTAATTACATCGTCCCAAACGTCCATTGACCCGTCACCTCTCTGCTCGATTTATTCTACCCCTTTTTCTTATAGGGATACGAGGGTGCCGTCCGCTTTCTCAGAGAAAGTATAAAATTATAGATATCTTCTCCGGTGGCATACTTGGAGCGGTCGTATTTCTCATAGTGCACGATTTCACCAAGTTCTCTGCGGTAGGCAGGGGCTGGTGTATATGCTGGATATCCAACCGGAACTATGGTATGAATGGCTAACTCCACCGGCACGTCCAGAAGCTCCTTCAAGCGCGGTTCAATAGCTGCTGACACCGTGACCCACTGAGTGCCTAGTCCGCAGGCGGCGGCGGCAAGATGAAGAATCTGAGTGGCATTACCTATATTCTTCAGGAAATGGGCAAAGGGGCCGCCTTCGTGAATTATGAAGTGCGCCGCGATGACAGTGGCCTGTACCCTCCTGGGGTCCCCGCACACCACTATGAACACCGGAGCATCCCCAAAGGTCACCGTGGGTTCTCCGTGACGGCCCTCACCACGATATGCCGGGTGCCTTAACTCTTCCACCCTGGTTCTCTCTATATCCCAATTGTACCGGTGGGCCTCCGTAACCAGCTCAACTATCCTCTTTTTCTTCTCCTTGTCTTTGACCACAATGAATTCCCAGGGTTGAGCGTTTCCCCCGGATTGAGCAAAGCGGGCGGCTTCAAGCATCTTCTCTATATATTCGTCAGGAACAGGGTCGGGTTTAAACCGGCGAATAGTCCTTCTTTTCTTGGTCAATTCGAGAAATTCATCAATCTGCATGTTACCTATACCTCCTCCTTTTCGGCAAGAAGAGATAAGGCCACGTCGGCTGCCTCTTTCATGTCTCGGGCAAATCCATCGGCACCTATCTCCTCAGCCCACGCACCGTCAATAGCAGCTCCGCCCACGAGCACTTTAAATCGCTCCCGTATCCCTCTCTCCTTCATGCGTTCAATCAGCTTCTTCTGTTCCGGGGCGGTCATCGTCAAGAGACAGGAAGCCCCTATAATGTCAGCATTTTCCGCTAAGGCACGGTCTATGAACTTATCGACCGGGCAATCGACTCCTATATCGACTGCCTCGATACCGCGTGTTGATATCCAGATAATGACCAGGTTCTTGCCGATATCATGGATATCTCCGGCTACGGTACCCATGACTATTTTCCCTTTGCGAATTATCTTGCCCTCAGGAATGAGCTTTTCCACTTTGGCGACCGCTTCCTTGACTATTTCGGCGGCCCTTATCAGTTCCGGCAGAAAGTAGTCTCCTTTTTCAAATAACTCACCCACTTTTCGAATGCCAGCCGTATAGGCTTTGTCAATGGCCTCGGCCGGGTCTACCTTTGCGGCGATGGCCTCTTCAGTTAATTTACTGAGACTTTCCTCATCGAGCTCGACTACAGCTTTCTGGATTTTAGCAAAGAGCTCTGCTGGCACGGACTAGCCCCCTTTCCGGAATAAGCACGCTTTGTGGTAATATGAATTTTGCATGTGCGCCAATTAATAACACAGCTGTTAGAGGTTTGTCAACAGGCTGGCAGTTGTTTAAAAGAATACTGCATATCTGGTCCCGCTTTACTAGGGGAAAATGGGGAGTTATTAGCAGACAGCCAGTTCCTGTCATTGACAGATGATGCTGTTGCTTAATAGAATTAGCTCACAGAGAGTAAGAGGAGACGCAACTGATGGAAACCAGAATATCAGGTGCTACGAGACAGGTGGTCATTGGCGACAAGCAACCAACTGTGCTTATCGGCGAACGTATAAATCCTACCGGCAAGAGAAAAATGTCGGAAGCGCTGAAAGCAGGAGACCTGGAGATTCTCTGCGATGAAGCGCGAGCGCAGGCAGAGGCCGGGGCAGACATTATTGATGTAAACGTTAATGCCGTTGGTGTGGATGAGGTGACTATGCTCCCCAAGGCGGTGCAGGCAGTGATGGATACCATAGATGTGCCACTATGCCTTGATAGCCCTAACCCTGAAGCTCTGGAAGCCGCGCTTGAGGTCTACCATGGAAAGCCGCTCATCAACTCAGTCACCGGTGAGGAGCACTCCCTGGAACAGATTTTACCTTTGGTCAAGAAATATGGGGCGGCAGTCATCGGCCTGACGCAGGACAGTAGTGGTGTCCCCATGGGTTCTGAGCAACGGGCAGCTATTGCTCGTAAGATAGTAGAACGGGCTGAGGCCATGGGTATTCCCCGAGAGGACATTGTCATTGATTGCCTGGCTCTGGCCATAGGCGCTGACCCCACATCCGGGTTGGTTACTATCGAGACTGCTCGCCGCATAAGGGCTGAGCTGGGAGTGAATCTGACTTTAGGCGCCAGCAATATCTCCTTTGGCTTACCTGACCGTAATCTGGTCAGCAATGCTTTTGTGGCTATTGCCATTGCCGCCGGGATTACCTGCCTCATTGTGGATGTGGCTAAGGTGCGCCCAATTGTGCTAGCGGCTGACGTAATCCTGGGCACTGACAATTATGCTATGCGCTATATTCAAGCCTACCGGGACACTATTAAGAACCGCTAGAACAATATTAATGAAGGCGACGATAGTTAGTAATCCTTGGCCTCAAGACCACCGCAGGTCGCTGAAACAGGTATAAAGAAGGGGCTAATCTGTAGTTATTATTCGTGGAAAATGGCAAATATGCAGTCAGTTTTTGAAACAGATGCATATGAACGAGAACGGTATATTGACAATGGGCATGGTGACTATTATACTTGGTACGCTTCGCGCATGAGGCTAACTGAAAGTAAGTGGAAGAATAACTGTTGAACGATACGGAACTTTTAATCTAAAAATTAGGCAAGGAGGGTAAAATGTAAACCAGGCATCGGTATTAGGAAACCAAAATTTTGTCAGGAGGATGAGATGAAAAGGAAACTAGTAATTTTAGGTTTAATTCTAACCTTAGTAGCTTTGCCCTTGGTGGCCTGTGCCCAACCAGCCCCTGCTCCGGCACCGGCACCGGCACCAGCACCAGCACCAGCCCCAGCACCAGCACCAGCTCCAGCTCCCACACCGGCACCACCACCACCGTCACAGGAGGTCATTACCTGGACATTTGCCACCAGCCCAGGGTCGGGTGCTAACGTATGGGGACATAATGTTGCTCCATTCCGCTATCAGTCTATGGTAGCTGAGGCAACCGGCGGACGTCTGATAATGGAGACAAAAGTAGGCCTGTTCCCGCCCACGGAAGTAATACTTGGCGTAATTGATGGAAGAGCTGAAGCTGGCTTTCAGAGAATTCCCTTTGTCAGTGGAACCTTTCCCCTCTGGGATTTTGGTTCTCTTCCTTTTTTCTTCGCCAACAACTATGAGTATGAGGCTGCCTTGAATGACCCGAGGATGGTCGCGTTAATGGAAAAGAGTTTTGGTGAGTACGGTCTGGTTAAATTGCTAGAATCACCATCTTCAGCCCAGAATGGTATATTTGCCAACCAGGCTTATGATTCTGTTGATGATTTTCAAGGGATTAAGATCAGGACTTCTGGCGTGCTTCAGACCTTTACCCTGGAACTTATGGGTTCTTCACCTCTAACTATCGCGTCTACAGAATTAGCCGAGGCGTTGCAACGGGGTACCGTTGATGCCGTTGCTACCAGCCTCGGGTTCGGTCTAGGTATTGGGATGGCCGATGTAACTAGCCATGTCAGCCTTTGGCCAGTTTCATCATCTTACGGTGGCGTGATAATGGCAAACATGGATGCCTGGAACGAGCTGCCTGCTGACTTACAGGAGATACTCATGGATGTATCTCGAGAGATGCAGGGGCAGAATATTTATGCGACCGATGTCGATTTAAAAAGGGCCATATCAGGTGTCAGGGCTAGCGGATTGGAAGTGATAACACCGGATAAAGCCGAAATTGCCAAAGCAATAGCAATATCGAAACCGGTCGTTGATAAGTGGCTGGAGATTGCCGGGCCTCTGGGTCCAGAGATTCTGGCTGTCATTTCAGACTACGGTATTGGGGGAAGGTAGGTTGGTAAAGGGAAGTAAGCGAAGCAAGTGAAGCGGCTAGCTCGTATTATTGAGAGCATATCTAATATAGGTGGTTACTTCTCAGGGTGGTTGGTGCCCTTGATGATGTTGCTTGTCTTATTTGAGGTCATCATGAGGTACGTGGTGCACCAACCACCCATAATTGCCGATGAGGTCTCCGCCTATATGCTGGTTGCCCTATCCTTCATCGGTCTGGCTTATACCTGGAAGGAAAGGGGGCATGTACGTATTACGGCTCTGGTCAGCCGGCTCCCTGCCAGGTTATCAGGCTGGATCAGGCTGGTAATGCTGTTCATGGCCCTTGGCATAAGCGGGATGCTGACCCGAGCCAGTTATGAATTTCTGGCCTTTTCATTCAAATACCATCTGGCATCGCCCACGCATCTTCGCGTTCCCCTGCAGGGACCTCAAATGCCTTTAGTCATCGGTTTTGCGCTTCTGACCCTGTTGCTAGTTGTCGAGGTTGCCAAGGCCATAATCAAGCTGCGGGCTGGTCAGAACGTTGAGGGGGCACTTACGTGAGCCTGGAGCTATCGGCCATCATTCTTATCGGCGGATTGGTCGTGTTACTGGCGCTGGGCGCTGAAATCGCCGTGGCTATGGGTATAATGGCTGCTATCGGGCTTTTATTCATCGTTGAGCAACCCCTGCGCCAGTTCGGCTTCACCGCCTTTGAGTTTATGAATTCCTTTACGCTTTCCGCTGTGCCACTTTTTGTATTCATGGGAGCACTTTTTTCCAACACTGGAGTAATCAACTCCCTTTTCCGCGGGGCTGATAAACTGGTCGGCAATCTACCTGGAAGTATCGCCTGTTCTGTACTCGGCGCCAATGCCATCTTCGGGGCCATTTCCGGTTCCAGTTTGGCGGCTGTTGCCACCTTCGGTAAGATTGCCTATCCCGATATGGAAAGATTAGGCTATAACCCCAGGTTAGCTCTTGGTTCTATAGCTGTTGGTGGCACGCTTAGCGTCCTTATCCCACCCAGTATCATCCTTATCGTCTATGGCAGCTGGGAAGAGCTCTCCGTGGCACGGCTGTTCGCCGGTGGCATGATTCCCGGGATTATACTGGCAGTATTACTCATGCTTACCGTTGTGGTGCAGGTGAAGCTTAATCCCAGCCTGGCGCCAAAACCGCCTAAATATACCTGGAGAGAAAGGCTAACCGCGCTAACGGAAATAGCTCCCTTTGCCGGAATTATTGTTATCGTATTGGGCACGATTTTTGGTGGTATAATGACTCCTACCGAATCCGCCTCTTTAGGTGCCTTCCTCAGTATTGTTCTTTCCCTGATATATCGAAAGCTGACCTTCCACGCCTTCAAGCAAAGCATGTGGACAGCAGTAAAGGTAATGGCGATGGTCGCTTTCATCTCGATTACGGCCAGGGTATTGAGCATCGTCTTTCAGTACATCGGGGTTACGGAGGTATTCGGCGCCTTTATGCTGAATCTACCTTTTGGTAGATATGGCATATTTGCCGTTATCGTTGTAATGTATCTTGTTCTGGGGATGTTCTTCGATGCTTTTGCCATGCTGTTCCTTACCCTTCCTTTTGTCACCCCACTTATAGCTAGCTTGGGTTTTGACCCCATCTGGTTTGGCGTGGTCTACGTGGTACTTGTGGAGATAGGACTGGTTACACCACCATTCGGGCTTAACCTGTTTACTCTACACAGCGTTGTCCCTCACCATGATATAATAACAATTGCTTTGGGTGCCCTGCCCTTCTTGATTCCCACGTTGCTGGTGGTAGTATTACTGACGGCTTTCCCTCAGCTTGTCCTGTGGCTGCCAAGCGTACTATACTGATAGCTCATTAAGAAAAGGTCAGAGTGTGGAAAGTGGGGGCAGCCTGCGCAATAATGAAACAGTGACAATAAACCACCAGTTTTGACAGCTAACATAAGTACAATGAAAAGGAGAGAGAAAGATGAGTGGAGAAGAGTTGCTGGATAAGTTAGCCACGACAATCGCCGACGGTGATGGACAGGCGGCTGGTGCCGTCGCTCAGGAGATTATAGCGGCTGGAATTGACCCGGTGGAGGCAGTATTGCAAGGAGCAACCAAAGGCCTGGATGTAGTCGGTGAGAGATTTAAGCGACTCGAGGCTTTCCTCCCTGAGCTTATCCAGGCGGGTGATGCCATGAAAGCATGTGTGGATATTTTTAAGCAGCATATCAAACCGGAGCAGATGGCGGATATTAGCCGGGGCAAGGTAGTAATTGGAACTGTCTTCGGCGATATACATGACATCGGCAAGAATCTGGTGGCTACCATGCTGAATGCAGCCGGTTTTGAGGTCTATGACCTGGGTATTAATGTTCCGGTGAAGCGGTTTATCGAAGAAAGTGATAAGGTCGGCGCCAAAGTAATTGCGCTGTCAGCCCTGCTAACCCAGACCTCCTATTATCAAAAGCAGGTTATAGACTATCTCCGGGATACCGGGATGAGGGAAAAATACTACGTGGTGGTGGGAGGTGCGCCTATTTCACCGGAATGGGCCGCTGAGATAGGCGCGGATGGATATGCCCGGACGGCGGTTGGCGCTGCTCAATTGCTTAAAAGGATGGTAACTGAAGGAGTCCCGCCCCCACTGCCCGATACAATTACAATTAGTCAGTAGAGTCTTCAGGAGGTATAGCTCATGGCTTCCATAGAACATGCTTTACAGGTACTGGATAAAGCCCATACCGGCACCCCGTGCACGGCGAAAGATTGGGGGTTTAAGCTCTCTGCAGCAATCGCCGGAAAACTGAAAAAGTACGGGTTGGAGAAGACCTGTGATACGGAAAATCCGATTAACTCCGATGATGAACTGGCAGACCTGTTTTACAAAGCGGGCTACGAGCTGGCACTGGAAATGGGAGTGTTCTGCCAGGACACCGATAGGGTTATAAAGATAACTGAAAAGGAAATGGATAGCGCCATCCGAAGCGCGCCAAGCGAAGTTGTCCTGGGCAAGGGGCGCGATATGGTGGTACTGAAAAGTAGAAAGCCTGAGGACAAGCTTCCGCCGTTAAGCGCTTCCCCAATGGGTCATCTGATTACCGAGGATGTGTACGTGAAGCTACACCAGGGCATCGCTCAGCACCGTGAGGTCGATGTCCTGCGCAGCGGCACTCTGGGCACCATGTTTGGCCGTCCGGTGCTGGCCGGCAGTCCCTATGAGACCGCAGTGGGAATGTATCAGGCAAGACTGACCCGAGAAGCCCTGTGGAGAGCCGGACGCCCCGGAATGTCCAACCTGGCGATTGCATCCAGCTCCACTGCCTACGGGCAGCTTGGCGGGTTTGGGTTACCCGGTGGCTGTGACCCGGAGGTTGATGTTGCTTTGATTCTTGCCCCCGGCGAGCTGACAACCAGCTTCGAGGTGCTTCACAAGATGATTCATGCCATCAACTGCGGCGCCAAGATGACTAATGGATATTCCTCAATGATTGGAGGTTACCCCGGCAGGCCAGAGGGCGCGGCAATGACGCGAGTTGCCACCATTCTTCACCAATTTGCCGTACATCAAACTGATTTTTCTTGTGGCTCCATTCTTGATGTCAGATATTTAGGTAACTGCGGGCGGGAGGGGCAATGGGCAGAGGGTATGTCAACTCAGGCTATCAGCCGGAATACGCATTTCACCGAGGTTGATGTTCAGAACCAGTTAGCTGGACCCTGTACTGAAATGCTGTTGTATGAAACTGCAGTGGCGATGCTCAATCTCTCCACGTCCGGCGCCGCCGGTTACCTGGGCCCGCGGACATCAGGTTCTAAATATGCCAACCACATAACCCCTTTGGAATGTAAGTTCTGTGCCGAGGTGTTAAAGGCGTCTGCCGGTATGACCCGCAAGCAAGCAAATGAGATAGTAAAGGTGCTAATACCCAAATATGAGGCTGACCTGTACAATCCGCATATAGGCAAGAGCTTCAAGGACTGTTATGATTTAGCCGCACTTGAGCCCACGTCCGAGTGGTTTGATATCTATCAAAGGATTAAAAAGGAGCTCATTGAGATGGGCGTACCTCTGGCCTGTCAATGACAGAGCTATTGTGGCGGGGTGTCATCCCAACCTCTCGGGAAGACAAGGGTTGGATAAACTTGTCTTGTTAAATCCCCTGAAATAGTGCTAGGATATGAAGCGGCAGGTATAGGCATGGGCCGCTAGCTCAACTGGCAGAGCAGCTGACTCTTAATCAGCAGGTTACAGGTTCGATTCCTGTGCGGCTCACGTGCAAACCCATCACCATTTGCTAACATATTGCTAACGGAAGCCTTTGAGTTTTCTTTAGCAACTTCTCCGAAAATCCGGTCAAACTGCTCAGCCGCAGCCTCTTGTACTCCAGGAAGTACCACAAATATGACTTATATATATCCAGCGTTATGCCGATATTGGCGTGTCCTAGACGCTCTGACACCACCTTGGGGTGTACTCTCGCTGTCAACATCAGTGTAGCGTGAGTATGCCTTAAATTATGAAGCCTTATATTCGTTATTCCCGCCTTTCCTAATATCCTATGAAAAGTTTTAGTTACCACGTCCGGGTCTACTGGCCTTCCATCGGGCCATAAGAAAACAAAGTCCTCATCGGTTAGAGAATAGCCCATCCTCTTTCTTATAGCCCCTTGGGCTTCTCTATATTCACGTAACACACTATTCGGTGCAATCAAAGATGAACCCAGTCTCGTCACATCGAAAATACTTTGGGCAGTGCAAGCATTCATCCCATACCTTGGATGGAAGTTCCTCTTTCTTCTTTGGTTTAAACCCAAACTTCTGAAAAAATTCCTCTACCAGAGTGAAAGCAAATACCTTCTCAATTCCGATCTGCCGGGTTTCTTCGATCAAATATCGAACAATCTTTGACCCCAGACCGCGCCGCCGAAACCGCGGATGCGTGGCAAGCGAACGAATCTCAGCAATATCTCTCCAGAGCACATGGAGACTTCCGCAGGCCACAATCTTCGGTTCTGCCCTTTCTCCAACAACTTCCACCACTACGAAATCCCTTATGT
>SDBV01003208.1_pt1 | contig 24349 bp, 35 predicted proteins | sample 2277081 | NCBI WGS metagenome assembly SDBV01 (sample SAMN10402039, study PRJNA504765) | marine sediment metagenome | isolation source: marine sediment core GS10_PC15, 223 cmbsf | place: Arctic Ocean: Southern Knipovich Ridge | collected 2010 | reverse complement strand
CGCTAAACCAGCATGTATCTGCGTATTTGCCGCACCAGTAACCATCTTGAAACTTAAATTCCACGTAATATGATATATTCCTGCTTTAGTAATTGTAACATGATGTTCAGTCCCACCTGTGGGAAAAGTCATCAAATTCAAATCACCCGCCAACCAACCATCTTCAGCAGTTGCGGTTCCACCTGTTCCGTCACCCTCAACTTCTGCAGGTGTGTTTATAGTAAGTGCCACCCTGATAACTTGCGTACCATCAACGTACATGTGGCCATAAGGCAAACCTGTACCGTCGCCTACCCAGAAGGTATCACAATTAGGCTGAAAAGAAGTATAACCTGTCAATTTAAAGGCGTGTGGATTAGGAGTAGCGACAAACTCAAAAAAACTACTATTATACCAACGATAACCCCGTAGTTCCTGCTCACCATAAAAGATTTTATCAGCATCGTTTCTCTGTTTTATATTATCATAAAACAATACAGCAGTTGTGCCAAGTATCATTTTGTTGGTACCGCCCACGGAAAAAGAATATGGGCTAGTAGAATCTATTACAGAATTACCGAGACTGTCAATGTAAATCTTAAAATGCTTGTCGTTCCTGTCATCATAGCCTGTTAGATAAATTCCTTCAGTATCATTAACCTGATTAATCGAAAGTATTCCCGCAGTTGTTATCGCTCCGGAGCTAAAAGATCCCGTTGTACTAAGGGCTTCGTTGCCAAAATTTATAGCATCGCTGACAGAGGTTATGCTGCCAGAAGAAAATACAAGGTCGGAATCTACTGTTATATCACCAGATGCGATAGTGCCAAAAGATGATGCTCCTGTACTGGTTATCGCTCCGCTGTTGATAGTGCCGACGCCGGTGAAGTTATCACTATTGAAATTTATAGTTCCACCCGTTGTATCGATTTGAAGAAACCCACTGCCATCTACTTCAAATGTTGCAGCCCTCATACCAGTAGTTTCAAAAAGCGTTAGTTGCGGACTGCCGGAAATAGTGGCAAATAATCCACCGGCACTAAGTGTAACATCGCCAGAAAATACAATATCGTTTGTGCCGTCTGTAACAGAGAAAATACTACCACCGTCACCGCCGCCTATATCTGCTGATGATAGGGCAAAAGTTGTCGGACTATACACAAGAGTATAATTAGGCACATCACCGAAAAAGAGTTTTACACCATCGCCGAGAGTTAAATCGGCAGTTGCTATAAGGTTTGTAAATGTCCCCGCCGCCGCAGTGTTGGCACCTATCTCTGTACCATCAATAGAAGATGTACCGGCACCGCTTATGACTACGTTGGGGACAGTCAGCGTATCCACGCTGAAAGTGAAGTCGGCGTCGTCAGTTATCAAGCCTCCTGTTCCAGCAAACAGAACACGTCCAGCAGTTAAATCTGTTAGGGTAAGGTCTGCGAATGTAGGTATGCTGGTAGGACCGAGCTTCAACGTAGCTAATTTGCGTATAGCCAGTCTTACAGCCTTTGCATCTTTAGGATTTGGAATACCAATCAAACCCATGTATTATTTTCCTTAGAGCACAAATTTTTTAGCCAGGGGAGATGCCATACCGCCACCGAACCCCTCCATAGGTGGACTATATCCACCGCCAGACGAGCTACGGCTAGCAAACGGGCTGGAAATCTGACCCACATGCTGTGAAGTGGTAGGCTGTTGAGGTGCTGGTTGTGGGGCGTATCCACCGCCACCGCCATACGAACCACCGCTAGTTTCCATACTGGCGTAACCAAGATTAACATTAGCCATACCAAGACGTTCTCGTAAAGCTCTATCTGCTGCTGTTTCTTCACCGCGCTGTAGCGCACCCGCAAATCCAGCTTTTAAACTAGAGATGGCCGTTGCTCTAGCACTTTCCATACGTTCACGCGCTGGCATAGCAATTTCTTCTTCATATTTTTTACCTAGCCCAGCAGCTTGTGTGGTACCCGCTAAACCAGCGCTTACCAAAGACTGCATACCACTTGACACAGCTTTCGTGGCACCACGCTCTATTCCAGCTTCAACGCCCCTACCAAAGCCACCACCTGGAGCATACTGAGCGATAGCTTGTTCCCACGATGTGCGTGCTTCTGGACTCAGGGATGGTTTCGCAGGTGCTGCGGGTGCGGTAGCACGAGGGGCACTTCTTCTTATAACTGTTCGCCTATTAGCAGCGTTTCTTCTGGCTATTGCCGCGTTGGTTTCTCTCATGCCGCCATATTCACGGGTATAGTAACTAGTAACCATTATTTTAACCTCCCAGATTTTGCTATATTAATTGATAACTGTTCAAACCCCCACGTTTCACCAGCGGTATCATTTTGCAATTTAACACCCATATAAACGCCAAGGACTTTTTTTCGTATGGTCCCACCACGCTGTCTACCTGGTGATTTTATAGTGCCCGCTATATTAGGACCAGCATCAGCAGATAATTTCTCAATAACTTCTTCCGCTGAATTACCAGTAAAAACATCGTATGTTATATCATCAGAATCAGACTGACTTCCACTTGATGCACCACCTGCTGTGATGCAATCTAGGCCAGTTAGCTTCCCGCGCAATCTTGGATCTGGCGACATCGGAATCGGACCAAATGTAACATAGCCGTCAATCGCAACAGTTCCAACACCAGCGGCATCAGCAGAGTCATTATCACTTTTCAAAGAGTTGTTAAATTTTCTTATATAGCCGTCTTTACACCCAACTAGCAAATCTTGTAGTGTGGTATCATTCGCTGCATAATAAAAGAGCGAGTATGCCCCACACTCATCAGCGTAAGTTTCTGGGAAAAATCCACCACTGCGCAAATCAAGAAAATAATTAGAATTACTTCCGTCGGAAAGTTTCGTTATACAAACCAAAATACCAACTCTTGTTCGATCATAGGCCATAGTGATGCGGTGTGTAGATGGATCAGCGGCTTCGTCAGCCACTAATTTTGGTAAATTAATCTCTGATATACACTCTGGTATTCCAGGAATCTTAGTTTGGTACACACCATTTGTACCCCAGAAATACAATGTGCCAGTTCCATCGAAACACCAGCTATTGGCCCCAAATATGCCAACAGTTAAATCAAGTTCGTTCAATGACCCACCTTCTGCTGGATCTCCGGCCATAAACCACATCGTTGTAGCACAGCCGAATACAAGGTAGTCATCCTTATAAGGGATTAATGCCCGTACTACATCCCCAATTTCACCAGCGTCAGCGTTTCCACCAGCAACTGGAGAACCAGCATCGTTTGCTATGTAAGCAAAATCCCACGGATGTGTCTGTCTTGCCATATACCACTGATATGGCGCTTCTAAATTACCGCTAATAACTGGTCGCCCACGATAGAGGCAACCTATATACGCTTTATTTGGCATGGTACCATAGCTTTTTGTTGTCCCGCCAACGGCTAGTGTAATAGTAGGATACACTGTCCAATCATACCAATGCGGTTTTGCTGTTACGGCAGATATATTGGCGTTTGGAATTGGATTCGGGTCCATATCACCCGTAGCATCATTACTAGTAATATCAACGGTTGTATTGAAAGCAGTAGCACTACCCTCATAATAAGCAAAACCATAAATCAGTGTCCTATCAGTACTAACAAAGTCAACCACCATGTGGGCAACGTTTCCACCAGTCTGGTCCTGAGTCAGTATATCCCCCTTTGCTGGCGCTCTACTTGCAGTTAGTGCTGTAACAGTAAGCTTTGTATTCACAAAATCTGCTACTTTAAGATTCGCGCCATTAACTATAAACACCTTCTGATAGGCTTCAAACATATTAAGCTGATCAGAAGTATCTATCGCCCCACTACTCGTATCCAGTTCTATCATTGTTCCAGCAGCCATTATATATCCTCATACCAAACTTCATTATTCCCTACAGCAATTAAACGCTTCACAGTTGCCTGATCGGAAGGTATCGACGGCGCGTCACTATACGCTTCAAACATATAAGACTGGTCAAAAGCACTCCAGCTTGAACCTGAATTTGTGCTAGACCCACTTTTTCCACCAGAATAATATGGGGGACTACCATCCTGCCTTAACCACACATAATTAGAGGCATCTCCAGCAATTACACGGACTACTATGGCGTATTTTTCACCCGAAGTTAAAAGAATCCCTGCACTAAGTGTTATCTCGCGCCACTCACCAGCAGCGTTTGTCGTTAGTGTGTCCCCGTCAGTAGTGCCAGTAACGCTGTCTATATCACTGCCAGTGGGCTTACCATCTTCATCTGTGTCTCTCAAACTGACAGTTATATCGCCTGGGCTACCGACCCTGTACATTAACAGTTTTATGCTCGCTAAATAATAACTTGATGTAGCTAAAAATTCTTGTGCCCTCCACGTTGTGCCAAGAACATTTACAGCAGTAGTGTCACCAGTATTATAAAAATCTTTAAGGGCCACTATATATCCTCATACCAGATTTTATCGTTTGCCGCAGCCACTAATCTGCGAATTATTACTTTGTCTGACGGTGGAGTGAATATGCTGTCTGCCCACACCTCAAACATTAAATCTTCATCAGCATAAGCTGTCCAATTAACGCCATTATCGGTACTGTGCTCACGATTCCCGCCAATAAATGTTGCCCCAGCACTGTCTTTCCTCCAGCCAACATAATTATTCAGATCATCTCCACCACTAACTCTTATAGCATACTTGGTTCCACCAACAATAGCCTGACCACCACCTGGGATAACTTCTTTCCACTCTCCCGCTGTATCTGTAGTTAAATTATTCCCGTTAAATCCGCTAGACCTAATGAACGTACTAGGATGCCCACTTTCATCAGTATTATAAAGACTTATAGAACATGTACCTGGAGTTCCAACTCTATATATTAATATCTTTATACTGATTATAGTATAGTTTTGACTAGCGGTAAAAGTTTGAGCTACTTCTTCAATGCCGTATTGCTTTTCAAAATCATCGTCATTAGTATTGTAGTATTGCGCTAATACGCTCATTCTATTCCACCGAACTAACTGTAATTATAGCCACCACAGGTTGTTCTGCTCCACCTATTAACGTACCGGCACCCCACTTATCCACCGCTGGTCTCTGGCCACCACGTGCTCTAGTGTCAAGTGTGTCGTAAAGCCTCATGTTTTTCATATCAGACGACGTATCAGAAGCTTGCTGATGAGCAGCCTGACCTTTATTTATACCCTTACTAGGAAAAGGTATTCGCATTAGTTTATCCTTTCTGATAAAATATTACGACCAGGGGTTGTAGCCCCCGGTCGCAACTATACAAACACGCACGCGGGGATAATATTAGGATTCCCTACAGGCTCCTGTAGCATGACTAACAAGTATTCTTAGCCAGTCAAGCTGCATGATTATATTGGCGCCATCAGCGTCCATCTGAAAAGCGGGTGTCATCAGGAGCAAAGGCAGATCATTAATGTCCGTGGTAGTGAATACTAAAGCTCCATCAAAATAGAACTTGGCGGTTGATCCAGTTACAGCACCTATACCTTCCATAACTATACCATAAGTATGATACGTCGATAAAACTGAAGTACAAGCATCATCACTTTCTTCAGTACTAGCACCGTCACCAGTACCTACTGTCCAATCAGCGGAACCTGTTCCGGCGTCTCTGTAAAAGCCTACATGGTCGTTTACAGTTATGGCGTCACCAGATGTTACCGGAGCAGTTATAGCGTCGTCACACAACCCCATGAAACACTGCCCATTATCTCCATCTACTAAACAACGCCATTCCATACGAATTGTAGTACTAGTAAGAGGTTCGCATTGCATACCCAAGAACTGTATCGTACCACCTTGATCAGCAGTCAGAGATGTAGAATCTAGCTGTACTACTCCACCTGGTATGGTTGGCATATTCGCACACAGGCCATCAGTTCGCTCCGTGTAGGTAATACGACCATTACTGCCAGTTGCTCCGAGAGACATTCCACTGTACCCGTCAAATTCGTCAAAAAGGTAAAAACCTTTTGACGGGTCCAACATAACATCTAGTAATGGAGCGTCGTCCCATATCAAAGGACTCGGACCAACACCCCCAGCCGCCGTAGCTAGATGGTCAGCGTCTATCTCAGTAACAATATTACCTGTACTGATAATCTTCTCAAAACTCGGAGAAGCATACGTTCCATTGTTCACGTACAATGTATCATCGGAACTTGCATTATGCTTGTGGTAAATACAACCTTCTGCATACGTATTAGCAGTTGTAGGTGGTGTACCAGTACCATAAAACTCTGATATTCCATCTTCCGTATTCCAGATTATCTGGTCAACTGATGTACCAGCAGGTCCGGGGACCATGTTGTGATTATCATAAGCTCTTGTAAACCTATCTCTACCCATCTTCTTTTCCTTCCCGTCATCCATGACCGCACTGCCCAAATCCATCAGGGCTGTTAAATTTATATATCGTTATCATTTGTCACGTTCTGCCACGTGCGCTCGCACACGTAGCGCCGTCCTAAGTTCATTGACCCCAATTGTCTTGGGGCACTTCTTGCGTCAATCTTATGTGCTGATGGCAAGGATTTCTGATGGTATTGATTCACATAATCAGCAGAAACATCCTCAAACTCCATCTCAGCCTTCGCCATACAAGCTGCCAGAATGTGTTCATCAAACCTGTAGCCAGCCGGATGTAAATTATTTATCGACTCAACTACGTAAGCACTATTAGCAGCAGGGTCTTTCCCACCAGCACCACCATCTATATCCAGCCAGTCGGCTACAACAAATTTAGCTGTACCGCCTACATAATCAGTTATAGTAGCATTACTGTTCCTACCAGTTCCGCTGATTATCTTAATCTTCCAGGTATCATTAAAGTAGTCATCGGGGAAAAGGTCATCAATAGCAGTATCAAGCAGGCCAGTAGTCCCGTCAACTGAACTTGCATCACCGGCTTCCAATCTCAAACTATTAAAATGGAGTGAGTATGGGAACTCTACAGTATCAGAGGCAACAGGCTGTGGGTCCAGGATAAGTTCAAACCTTCGTTTTGCACTAGCAGAACTAGTAACAGGCTCGAACTGTCTGATTGCTGCATACCTAGGATAGCCGGTAATCACAGTAACTGCACGTTTAGCTCTAATAAACGCTTCATCGCGCCAATCTATAATGCTCGCATGATTAGTGCTACTGGCATACTCTATCCTTCCAGCAGGGTCTCCACCAAAATTTTCTGGTAACGGATACCTGGATATGTTACCACCTACAGTTTCAACTGGTGTAATAGCAAAAGTGCTGCCTGTAGTTGGGTCAGTACCGCCAGCGTTACCATTGGCGTCGAGCCAATCAGCTACGGTACAGGTTCCTGTGGCAGCAACGTAGTCTGTTATCTGAGCGTAACTACCGGCACCAGTTCCTGTCAGGATATAGGCAAAGTAGTCATTCAAGTCGTCATTGGTGTCGTGAGTATCCGTCAGCGTCGCGTCCACAAGAGTCGTGGCATTGGTGCCAGCATCTGCCGTTCCAGTAGTGCGCGTAGCCGTCATAGTAACTGAAGCTATCCTTCGCATCCAACGCCAACCAGTGGGTGGCGAATCAGAAATAAACATCCTGATACCATCATTCACGATTCTTTTGCACATATCCAGATCGTGTGGGTCAATTGGAACCATATATCTTTCCTGACCACTTGAACCATGATAGGCTATGCCACCTTCTTCCGCTACGCGACTTATCAATTCTTCAAACGTCAATACTCCAGTGGGTTCTGCCATCTTACTTCCCTTCTAACACTTTAAAAGCCGGACCCACGATTAGTGGGAAATACCGCTTGCCTATGAGTTCTTTTAATAAAGCAATTTGCTCTGACTTCAGATCAATTTCCCCCCCAGCATAGACTATCTCTGCGAGATTAAAGTGTTTTACTTTATCGTCACCAGACATCTTATCATCCTGTTGTTGATTTAGCAGGGCATCGGTACAAACAGATTTCAAGGTGAGGTCTTCTTCTACGGTTTCGATTACCATTTTCCCGTCTTTTTCTACCTTCTTTTTTGTCTGTTTTGGTACTATGCTACCATCGAGATTCTTAAAAATATAGTTGAAATTAACTTTCATAACAGTCTCCTTTTCTAAGACACGGGGTTAAAGCCCTATCTGACCCCCCATGTCTTAAACCGGAGGGCCAGAGTCAGGCTAATTAATTTTAATACTCCTGGGCAATACGAACCCAGTCGATTTTCAAGTTGTCGCCATTTTCACCAGTTGCACCACTAGTTAGAGTAATAATAGCGTCCATGTTAGTGTTGCCGGGCCAATTGGCGTTAGTACTACCAACATCAACCGCAACATCATCACCTAGATCTACACCGTCAGCGTAGAACCTAATCTTAGCAGAGTTGCCATCTAGTACGAGTTTGATGCCTAAGCGAATGTAGGTATCAGCAACCAGCGTTATGACACCAGTTGAAGACTGTGCTGTTCCTGCACCAGCTTCCTCGTAGACAATTGTAACGTCATCACCATCAGCTTCTGCCACGAAGAAACCAAAATGGTCAGAACTAACCGGTGCCGTCGGAGCAGCACCAAGGGGTGAGCCACTACTAAGTTTACCCGGTTCCATCAGACCAACGAACCATGAAAGATCTGTGTTAGTTATGGTATTTACTTTTAACCGGGCCTCAAACCAGAATTTCTTAGTTTCGCCAACTTTAGGACTTCTAAACACACCCTGAACATTGTCGCCAGTAGTTATACCAGCGCCCTGGTCATTGGTCCCGTCAGTATCCAGCATCAAGACACCTTCGTCATCTGCCTGTAGTGCAAAGTCTACTATCAAGGCCGTTTCAACGTAACCCTGCCAGTTGATGTCCCCAACCAAGTGCCCTATTCCACCAGTCCATGCTGTACGAGCAGCTTCTTCTTGGAGTATGGCCGAGTTTTTAAAGTCATCAAAAAAATGAACTCCCTTACTTGGGTCTTTCTGGAACGCAACTATCGGACAATCTGCCCATATTGATGGGCTTGGGCCACGCGCTACAACACTTTCAGGCGACCCATACATTATAATACTCATACTTTTCACTCCTTCCCTGACATATCAGGGTTATAAGGGGTTAATAAAAAATTACGCAGCTTTGTGTAATACGAAGCCACATGTTCTACGATTAAGACACAAGTTGTTATGTGCACCATCCAGGAACACGGTGAAAGTCGTATGCTGACCTCTATCAGTCATAGGCTCACCTTCCTCCATCCAATAACCGTCCTGAGTGAATGGAATGAACTTAGCGAAATCTACACAGTAAATCGGAGTAAAATCAAGGCCGTCTAGCTGCGGTATGTAGATTACAGGAAGTCTATTAACATAACACAGACCACCATCACTAACCGTTAAATTGGACAACACATCTTTGCCACTGTGACGATCATCCTTCTGATCTGCCAGATCCATTAATTCAACAACCGTATCGAGATCAGCGTATACACGCTTCTGTGCGTTACGCTTGCTCTGCGGATCATTGACGAATAGAGGTGGTTTAAACCGGGTAGCGATGAACGCCTTGCGGAAAGTTTTTAACATAGCATTATTAACAGAGGTGTAAAGGGCACAATAGTTGCGCCACTTGGCTTCATTAGCTGCATTAATACCAGCTATGCTGGCACTATAATTACCATCCTGAAACTTCGCGGCCACACCATTAAAACCAGAAGTAGAATTTACTGTACCGCTGGTATCTGTGTAAAACGTCAAGTAATACGGAACACCATACGGGTACAGGTCATCAGTCGAGGTCTCAGGTGTTTTCCAGGCCCTGTCTTCAATGAGATCAGCAAGTGACCATAAACCGTCTATCCTGCGAACCTTCATCAAGTTTACAAAACCCTTCGCGGAATTTTTATTCCGCATAATTTCAAGCCGATCCCAGGAATAGTTAGTGCCTATCTGGGTCCATGGTACTGTAATGGTGTGCATCACATCACCAACATTCGGCTCATCAGTGTCGAACAACCTGCGGTATCTAGCGTTTCCAGTCGGATCGAGCATAACTTTTCTCTCGATATTAGGACCACCATCTACCTCCATGCGTTCACTCTGATAAATACGACAAAATTCATAGTCCTGGTTATCCCAGGCCACTTCAAACTCCTGCTTAGGGAGATCATTCAAGGTAATAGCTATCAAGTCGGCTAAAGCAGCATTTTTAACTGCCATTTCAAATTCCCTTTCTTATTTATGTGTGAACATTACCAAGAAAGTTTAGCAAGCCTGCTCTCAGTTACATCTTCCAGTTCCTGCGTATTAGTTGGTTTGTTATTCTCTAACTTCGCAGTGCTAGAAGGTTTGAGTGTAATACTCTTGCTGCGCGTCTCTACAGACTTCATAATGTTCTCACGGATTACTTTCTCTCGTAGAGGTTCAGACACACTCAAATGTGCCAAGTGCATCGCCTCGTCTATCTTCATTTCTCGTCCAAAATACTTAGCACCAACAATTAGGTCATCCATCATCTTAATAACTTCCCAGCGGTTTGCTTTTTCGCCAGGTGTAAGAGCAACCCACTCAACATCACCTTTAGGGACGGTGCCGTAAAAATCAGTGTAGCCTTTCAATTCATCGCCCTTAAAGAAACCTTCTATCTGCTGATTTATAGCTGCTGTTTCCTGCTCAAAAGCCCTCTGTTGTTCCGGCGTTAGACCGGCTGGTTGACCACTTGCCTGCACAGGTTTAGTAGTTTTCAATGTCTGGACTTCATCATAGAGTATCTTGCTCTGTTCCTGCTGCCCTTCGATCAAATCAATCAAGGCATCATCAGGATAATCTTTACGCAATTGATTGATGTCCAAACCTTTGTACTCACTAGTTTCCTCTGCCTTGCCAGTTGTCTCACTTGCTGCTGGTGCTTTGGCGGCTTCCTCAGCCATCTGTTTTTGTGCACGACCTATGTCTGCGAACTCTTTGGATGACCTATTTAACGTCTCGTAAATATTAGAAAACGTCTTTACCGCCATTTTTGGATTAGCCTCATAGAGTTCTTTTATGTCCTCCTGTGACCAACCCCTGCGGATAGCTGCCTGATAATAAGCGTCAGAAAGTTGCGGAACTTCTTCCTGCTCACCGCTTTTATCAGGTTCCTCGTCCTTGGCTTTTTCCTCGCTCTCCTTACCTTCCGCTGTTTCTTCCGCCGCTTTTTGTTCAGCGACTATCTTTTCTTCCTCCGCTTTTTCTGCCGGGGTAGGACCATCTTCTTCATCAGGATCTGCTTCCAGGTCTTCCTCACCCGGTGTAGGTTCTTCTGGTTTTAAAGTTGGCGCTTCCGTACTTTTAAGCGGCTCATTAGTTTCATTAAAAACTTTATGTAGATTTTCTTCTGCGGTTGTTTCTATATCTTCCTCACTGATAACTTCTTCTGTCTCTATAATTTCTTCAGTTTCTTTAACTTCTTCAGCCATTTTATTATCCCCTTAAATTTCGATTACCTTCCCACGTGTAAAGGCACCAGGTAGTGCCATTTTCTCCCCGAACATACGCACAGCTTTATAAACATACCAGGTTCTGAATTTGCTCATCCCATCTTCCAGACAAACTTCTCTCAGAATTTCATCAGCCTTTTTCCTGAACTCCAACGGCAACACACTTTCTCTCATCAGTTGGTATAGTGCATCATGTATCAGCGAACCGCGCATGAATGTCTTAGTATCAATAGTTGGGCCAGATGGACCATCCCAGGCATAGTTTTTTTTAACTATTAGGGTTCTATTATTGATGTACAAGTATGGACTTAAATCACCTATTGATTTAAGGATGGTAGTAATGCCTACACTGAACATTAAAGTGCGCATCAATTTATATTTATACTGCTTGTTGTATTTTATATATCTGATAATTTATTCCTGTCAGAAACAGCCTTACCAACAACTCCAGCATTAGCCAGCAGAGAAATCAAAGCAACCCATGAAACAGGGTCTTTCTTCATATCTCTGACACTTTCAACAGCGGCTAGTGTTTCTGGCCTTATAAGGACAGTACCATCTATAGCAGACAATGTACCATTTATCCTGGCAGTTTCTGTGTTCATCGCATTGACTGCCTCGATAAACCTATCCTGCGCGTCTATAACAACTGCTGCTCCTGTCGCGCCACCAGCCAGGAACTCAGAACCACAACCAGCTAGACTCAACACTATAGTGGCTACCATCAATATTAATATAGACTTCATTTTAATCTTCCTCCCACGTTTACGAACTTTCTGTGTATGTTTCACGAAACCAGTTTTCTCCAAATAATCATCATGCTGCTTGAAATTTTCAAAAACAGGACGACAATCAGAATCTATTTTTACATCAGGAAATCTCTTTTTATGCTCAGCAACCTGGTCGGGGTTAATAGCTAGCGAATCAGAGTGTATGGCCTTGTGGTAATCCCTACCGCTAGCGTGGAACACATCAGCCTGATAATCTCGGCTCATTGTACACCCACACGTCGCGCATAGCTGTGGTTCACATGACTCCGACATAGGAAGCATAGTTTCTACCCTATAACCACACGTGCATTTAAAAGAATAAAGTGGCATTATTTATTTTTCCTTCTCTGCATACCAACTGATTTTATATCCTTCTCCGTGGCACCAGCGCGCCGCATACCCTCGCGCACGCGGGACTCAGTTACATTCTCATACTTCCTGGATTCTTTTGCAAAGTATTCCTGCACCTTCTTCTTCAACTTATCAACCCAACTTAATTTCTCAGCCTTTGGCTTCGCAGCAACTTTTTTCTTGGGCTGTACAGCCGCTGCCCTTCTCAATATTTTCTTCATTTTTTCTTTGCTGGGTCGTTTGGGTTTATTGGGGTCGTTGTGACTGTATTTATCTTTCGGCATTAGTAAACTCCTTTATTAGCTGATTGGCTCTCTGCGGCAACCTCTTGGGCACTTTGGTTAGACTCCTGGGCCGGACTCGATATGTTTCGCGTTATAGGAGAGCCGCCGTTCTGTTCAGTAGTACCTGGACCCATAGACGCTTTCCCAGCATTTTGTGGTCCAAGTGCTAGCATAATTTTCATTTTCTGTTGGAACTCAGGGTCATCAAACCAATCCTGAACTTGTTCCGTTAAATCTAACTCTGCCGCAATATCCGTAAGTGCCTTCCGAACATTAAATGGTACACCCATCTGCATGGCAACCATAGCAGCGTTCATCATTGATGGGAATAGATTGGTCGCAAACTCTACGATGCGTTTGGACCTTACTGTTGGGTCCAGCTTGGACATAGACCGGGATATGATCTTAAATACAAAACTCAGGAAATCTCCTGTTCTTTGTTCCGGCGTAAGGTAAAGCTGTACCTGTTTACCGCCAGTTTCGCGCTTGGTCAGTGGTAGGTTAATCAGTGGATCGGTATGTAAATACCACGCTAGACCCTTATTAATATCTGCCGCCCCGTCATACAGAATGTCCCTGGCATCTTCTATGGATATATTAGCGTTCGATTGCATAATAGATGAGCGTGTAGCTGTTTCCTTACTACCCTTGGTCCCAGGCGTCATATTGCCAGCCATCTGATCTGGATTGCCAGCAACCCAGTTATACCACACCTGTATGGACTGCAACATAACTTCATTGCTACGATTCTGACCACCATAGGAAACTACCTGTGCTGCCTTCGGATCGGTTGATGCCAGCGCATCGCCATCTTTGGCGTCTATTATATCCTCAGCTTCATCCGCATTAAGTGGACTATAGAGTAGAACATCCTTCTGTCTGTCAGCCTGATTCATGGTTTTCTGGAACATCCTATTGGCCATCTTATGCAGGTCATACCACAAACTAGCTGGTGCAATCGGCAGTGGGTTGTTTGGAACAGGTGGTGTAAAAGATAAAAACTTAAATGGACCAGTTTTAGGACCATTGTAGTCAGCAAGTCTGAGGTAGCCTTCAAAAGTTATCTGTTCTGGATCAGGAATAGTTACCAGGGCGTTGGCCTCTGGCACGTGTAGCTCCACAACATCAACGTAGTCCTGCAAGGAATACATCTCCATAGCTGCTGCGCTCTGTTTCGTCATGTCTTCCACGCGTCTGTTTGTCAGCATCCTTGACCTAGGCAATCTCATAACCAAGTCATGGTCATACCCATCAGTGTCAAGAAGAATCTGTCTTGGTGTACGAATCCTGCTGCCCAAGAAAGCAGATTTATTAATATCTGTACAGATGGGATCAATCACAAAGTCATCGAGGTCTACAAGCTCTACATAAAGCTGACCTGGGTCAATTTTCTTGTCCCCAAATTGTAGCATCTCCCCGCTTGCTGCCACTCCAATCTTTACTATGCCCAGCCCGAACAAAGCACCGACAACCCAACCGCGCAAAACCTGCTTGAGTTTTAAGTCCTCATTTATTTGGTTCAGCGCAAGACTAAGCAACTCCGCATAGGGTTTCTGTGAAGTATATCTGGTTGTAACCCTATTAACAGGATTACGCATGACCAAATTTGGCACCCAGGTTCTGACAGTGTTGAATATTAAATTGATTGGCTCATCACCAGTAAGACCTTTTGCATTTCTGTAATAGTGCCCAACAAACTCTCTTATGAACATAGCACGTGCGAGTCGATATTGTTTTATGCGCTCGAACCCACGCTTAACGCTTGCTTGAAATTTTGCCGGTGTTACATTCTCAGGCATAAGCTCTCCCACCACTGTTATCAAAAGGCTGTCTCCAGTTCTTTTTACTCTTAACAGCCTTATTCCTTCTTAGAATTTTATCCCGCCGATACCCACAAGAACCAGGCGGGGCTTTCGGGCCTTCATGTTTAATCTGACGTATCTCTTTATCATCAATGGTAAGAGCATCCGCTATGACAATATCACCGTGTGTCTTCTTGGCTGAAGCGTTTTCTTCAATCAGATAAGCTGGACCAACCCCACCATCTTTGTAGTAGACATACATTTTCATTTCTTCCAAGGCGAACTTAGAGTGGTTGATAAAACCACCATGTGCCAAGGCTCGGTCATAGGCTGCTAGCAACTCTTGCTTACTCTCACGGCTACTATGCCAGCCATACTTATCAGTCTTTTTCTCAGATAGTTTCCCAACTGCTATGTTCCGATAAATGTAAGGATACTTAAAAATCTTTACAATTATTTTCCCAAAGTCCAGGCCAGGTCCATTCTTCTCCCACTTGAGGAACGGTAGGCTCCTTGGTTTCCTGCCGCCACACCATATAGCCAAGGCGACGCATATACGCGCCATATCATAGGGTGGCGTGTTCGCATCCCTCCACTCAGCGATCTTCTCGCCAGTTTCTTTACACTTAACAGAAATAACTGAGTTTGAAGCCCCCTGTCCTTTGCCAATATCAATACCAAATATATAAGTTTTTGACTGATCCGGCCTGCCATCTATCAGTGTCGTCCAAATTCTAAGTGGGCCTTTTTTACCCCTCTTAATGGAAATCTTGCTAATGTCTTTGTTGCGTATAAAAATGTTCACAACATCATTCGGTGTCTTGGGTTTAAAATGAATATGATAACGGTCCCTGCACTCCCTGGCAAACAGGTGAATATGTTTGTCGACGTTGCTAACAGTAAAGAACATGTCACCTGACTCTACATCCTGTCGTAGAATCTCTCTAGCCAACTCTTTCATTGTGCGCACTGTTGACTCATAATCAAGGTACGGAGACCTTATCTCCCACCCGCCAGTTTCTGTCTTGCGCACATACCTGCCTTTGCCCTTATCAGGATGTTCGTAAAACGGCAATATAAAAACTTTTATCTGCCCGCCCTGTTTCCAACGGCTATATTCAGTGCCCGCACCAGCAGGGGTGGAATTAATTATTCTCATCAAAGCTACGTCTCTAGTAGCAGATCGCATTAAACTACCTTTTTCAACCTTGGCAAACTCATCTAACAATACTACCTTACGCCTATCACCAGACCCAGCATGTACAGTAGTTGATTCACCATCAATACAGCTGCCGTTAATCACATTACCCATGTGCATCTTGGTTCGATTTTTCTGCCCCTGGAATATATCAGGTGGCAACATCCAATCAGGCAACCACGCATTAATATAGTCGTGTTTTTGAAACAACGCTTTCATGTTCCCAGTTTGATCCACATAACTTTCAGTACGTGACATTTCGAGCAGTTGACTGTTCGGAGAAAATAACCACAGCCAGTGCATAAAGTCCACGCAACACCAACTAGCACCCATCTCACGTGACTTGTCAATCAAAATGTCCTCAGCCGGTTTTTTTAGATGTTCCTCAAAGGCGTCAAACAAGTCGTCCTGTACCTCCCAAGTAATAAATGGAGAATGGGGCAACTCAGCGTCCATCCTTTTACCTGTCTCCGGGTCTGTGTCCCACTGGTGAGAAGTCCAAGCAAAAGCATTTATCCAGAATAACTGAGACTCAGCACAAGCAGCCATTAAATCACGCTGTAAGATAGGGTCATGCTCCGCTTTTTCCAACAGGTTCTTGCGCCACTCTATATTCTCTTGCACATGCTTGGGTACGACTAGACCAGTCTTGGGACACGTCCAATACTGCCGTCCACTTGGAAAAGGAGTCACTAAACTCGGTTTAAGTTCTTCAACTGCCGTCAGCACTTATGCCCCCAGCTTCTGATATTCTTTTTTTACCAACCTCATCCACCCTCTTAGATAGTGGTATCTTACCCTTAACGTCTTCACCAGCCGTTGCCGCCCTGCCTTCTACCCTATCGAATATCAGGCCAATCTTACTGTGTTCAGGCGCGTGATATTCGTCCTTGTTTGTCTTAACATTCAATTCGGTATAGCCAAGCGCTCGCTTCCAAATCAATCGGGCTAGCGCTTCTGCTTTAGTAATCAGAGCATCATCTTCACCTAATTCAGTTTTTTCCTCGGCGATTTCTTCCAGGAACCTGGTTAATATCCTACCAGCCTTGGTCTTCTTTCCTTGTCTACTCATTTTGCGCGAGACTCCCTACGAGTTGCTTCAATGTCGAACAACGCATATTTAATTTTCACTCTAAGGTATTGAAGCATCTCATCCAAATCTTTATACCCGACACCTATAGGCGCTGGGCCGTCAAACAGTTCAATTAGTCCTACCACCTCGGATTTTATTTTCTTGTCGGTCAAGTGCTTCCTTCACTGGATTAATCTCTCCACATCAAGTGTACAAACTCACCGGCAGTACCGAAGAAACTCAGCTTATTCAAATTCCGTATCGGTATCTCTAAATAGGTTTTAGTTGGTAACAGAAAACTTAGAGCATCCGGTGTGCCTTCATCAGTACTGCCAACATAAGTCGTGGTGTTGCCGTGTGAGACTACACAAGTCCTACACGGCTGGTCCGGGCCAACCCCCACACTGTTGCCTTGAATAGTAACCCGTTTGGTCCCCCATCTGAGACTATTCTTGGCTATTGACTGGTCTAGCTGGTTTACTATCTCTAGTTGTCTATCTTCAGTCGCTGGATTAATCCTATCACCGTTTTTCTCACTAATATATGTGTCCATAATTTTAGTACTCCTGTGCGATGCGCACCCAATCAAGCGTTACAGTTCCAACGGTACCAGCACCGCCACACATGTTCTCAAGATAGAACGCCATTTCTTCTCCATCAGGGAAACCCGCTGTTGCGGTTGTCGTAGTAGTCGCCAGAGCGACCCCATCAACATAAAATGTGACAGTTAAGCCATCACAGTAAATGCCGAGTTTGGTCCATGCAGTAGCCACCAGAGTTGCCTCATCATCGTTAGAGACGTTCGTAACACCATTGGTATTGAACTCAGTATTAAGGCCATCGCCATCTGTATACTCTTTAAGGAACCCAACGTAAGCGACGTCTGCCAGGCCAGCCTCGTTGATAAGAAGCAAAGAACCCGCTGTGTTCAATGCTTCTTTTGCAAAACCGACAAATATCTGGTTAATTGCAGTGGCAATAGTGCTAACTTGAATCCTGCACTCAAACCACAGCTTTTTACCAGTTGTAAATTTTACTCTGCCTGCTACCGTAGCACCTTTAGGCCAGTACACCATCGCACTTTCGTTGTCTGTATCAGTCGAAAGAACAGCCGCACCTTGGGAATTTGTTGCCAAAGTCGCAATTGTATTTGCTGTAGTTCCAGTGTAGGCACCAAACATGCCAGTTGTGCCAAGTGCAGCCGCAGCCGCAGCAGCCTGAGCAGTAGCCACGTCTATTCCATCCATGACATCATCGAAGAAGTGCATACCAAGTTGTGGATTAAGTATATAGTCTAGCACGGGGCAGTCATCCCATATCTCATTACTAGGACCACGACCCGCCGCTGTACCATAGGCTGTAGGAACATCAGCTATAACTGCGTTAAAGTCACAACTGGTGTTAGAGCCTTCATTCACATACGCCGACGTGTTGGCTCCACCACTAGTCTGCTTAAAAATAGCGCCAGTGATGTAGCCCGCTGTACCATCAACAGGAACCACTGTACCGTAAGCTTCGATTATGCCTTCACTAGATCTTAGCGTGGGTATCGGCAACACCCCACTTGCTGGATACAGTGTGTTCTGTATCTGGCTGTAACTATCTAAACTCATTTTCTTTCCTTCCTATACTATAATATTAGTCACCCCTGAACGGTTCAGGTTCTTATTGTCTTAAACTGAAAAATTCCTCCGCGGTCAAGCTAGGTCTTTTACTTCTTTCTCTAACTTCTTCGCGCTTCCGTCTTACCCCAACCATTGCTGATAGGGTCTGACTCACATGGCGATCTTGTATGTAGGTTATAAGCTCATCATCAGAGTAGTGGAACACTATGTGATTATCCTCTTGCTTGGCACTATAAGCCCACTTCCACGCGCGTCTTTCATTCTTTCCTCACTACGCATCCTGGCTACTGCTTTCGTATCCATAAGCTCAAGCATCTGATTCCTAAACTCATCCCAGGTCAAGTCCTTATCTGGAAACGAGTCATAGGTCTTCTTGAGCCGCTGTACGTATTCGGCTTTAGTCTTAGGTCTGCCCATTAGTTATATCCCCTTTACACTTATCACAAAAACCGTGTTCATTAACTGGTCTCACCACCCCGCACCCAGGACAGTAGTCCTTTTGACCGTAGGGTTCAATTTTTCTACCCAACCACGCTGGTATAGCTACATATTCTGACTCCATCATTTATCCCCTACAATCGTTATTATTACTATTATCCCTTTAATCCATGCACAACGTTCGACAATATCCGTACCCGCAGTTCTTCATTATCGGGATACGCCGCGTGGAACACGTGCAACATCTCATGTAATAGCACTTCCTGTGCACTGTGATTATCTTCCTCCAGAGCAAAAAGAGGTATCCATATAATAGCTTCCTGTTGATCAGGCAGTGCATAAGTCTGTCCATCATAGCGGTAGGCCGGGGCATCATCTTTTTCAAGCGCGCTTATGCGCATCGCCCTACTGGGTACTACCCCTGTTTCCAGACGTATTTCCCAATCTCTAAGGCACAGCATGTTCTGATAGTCCTTGACCAGACGGACCAGGGTTCTGTGAGAACAAGGCATCCACTTAAATTCCTTCATCCCTTCCCCCACTTAATAAACCCCGCTACGTTAATAACCACGAAGAAAATCATCATAACGAATAAACCCCAAAGTTCCGTCCTCACAGCCACAAACATCCAGGTGATATTGCATACTGCCGAGATCAGGAACCCTGTGCGATTCTTCCTGACTACCAGGACTTTACCGAACATCTCCATTATCGCGGCGAGCCAGTCCATTTACGTTCCTGCTATCTTCGGTTTTTCCTCATGTGGCAGCTTAAACGTATAAACGCCCTTGGTCAGTTCGTCAATTGTGCGCTGTATTTTATCTCTCATTTCCCGCAATGCTGTAACCGTGCGGCCATGGATTATACTTCGACGCACAGCACCCGGAACTAACTGTCCAGTATTCCTATCTCGTATTACTTCGTGCGTATCTACAGCAACGCTGGTCGTAAGATCCAAGTAGAACACAAACACATTGTTTTGACCCGAACTCATCATTACTTCTGGCTTCATCTCAGGAAGCAACTCATGCACATCTTTTTCTATTAAAGCTGCTATTTCACTGTGTTTCATACAGCACCCCTATCCATCTTTTCTATGGCCTTAGTTTCCTCAGTCCCGGCTTCGCGATCACCGCCATGCCCACAATTACGACATTCTATGCACACCATTAATATCTTTGCCCGGTGGTAATAATCGCGAATCTCGTAGGCATGTCCTTCAAGGCACTTCTCCAATGTTTCACTAAACTGTATGCTCATCTCTTATCCCCTTAAACTAACACTGATTCTCGGCATAAAAACTATCCCCTCACTTATATACTCCCATCCCCCCTGTTTCTCGCATATTCTAGAGAAAAATCCTAATTATTTTTTTATATTTTTGCACCTGTATGTACACTGTGCGCACACTTCTAGTTCGTCTAAGTTGTCCAAGTAGGAATTATATACGGTGAGATCGTCCAAGAAAGGGTACTCCGGGACTCCAACGTCCGATAACCAAGGGTACTACCCGTACCCCCAAGCAAGGTCCGATAACCTTCACCTGCCATATTGACATAGGACAAGCGGCATAGCATACACAGGGCTATGAGTAGTACTACTCCTGCCATTATGGCAGTACATCAGGTGTGTATACATTATGCGTACAGGCTACACTCTGCCATATTGGCAGGTTATATGCTTGATCATGGCTGGTTGTGCTGCCGTACAGCTGGTCGGCGCGTCCAGGACGACAGCAGCTACACTGATATTGCCATAATGATAGAGATTAGATACAAACTTGTACTACTGTCCATAGTACAATGAAATCTGCTATGGACAGCTAACATATTACACACTAAAGACTTACATGAAAAACACGATTTGCTGTCCATAGTAGAATAGTTATCCATGGACAGTATCGACAATTGTAAACCCTTGCCGTACATAGAATAATAGCAATGATTCTCCTGCTGTCCCGCTGTCCATAGATAAAACGTATACCTTTATATAGGAATATATTTATGTTTTTATCTATTACTCTATCTTTGATGTATAATATACTACTATCTATTTGTGTAGGGGGTAAGTTATAAAATATCTATGGACACTATGGACAACAGCACTCTAACAGTTGTAATTAGATGTATGCTAAAGACTTATAATTGTGGACACTGTCCATACTTGTATTATCCTGCTATGGACACTACACCTTGTATCGTATGTAATTAGATGTACAACAAGGGTTTATCTGTCCATGGACACTATAATAGACCATAGCAATTAGAGTATCACTACTGTATTTAACTATGCTCAAAGAATTGTCTTGACATACTGTTTGCTGTTTGCTATACTATCTACAGTGTTAGTGATGTTCTTTAACAAGTAAATAAAGCAAGGTGATCCAAAACCAAAGAAAAGAGGTAATTCCATGAATTACACAAAGGCTAAAGATATGTTTAATAATAGCCGGAAACGTAAACTTGCCAATAATACCTATCTGGAATCAAACTCCGATGGATCTTATGGCATTAGATTACATCAAACACAGATCATTAAGTTTTACCCTGATAAAACGGTATTGGATTCAGGCAATTACAGGACGGTAACCACTAAGGCCCGGATAAATGAATTTGCTTATCTTGACAAGTGGTATCTATACCAAAAAGACGGTATCTGGTACCTTGCAACTGGCCCGAATATCGGCAATGCTTTTGTTTCACAGTTTGTTTTTGCCGATGGTATTACTTATCAGAATGGCAGTTTTACCAGTTGCGGCGGTGATCCCAAAGAGATTCAGGAAACCCGTAAACAGGCCCGTCAATATGCTAAAGACTTTACAACGGCACTCTTTGCCGGTGAAGTGCCAGAACCGTCAAATGGCGATTGCTGGTGCTGTCTATTAAAAGATAGTAATGGTCAAGAAGTGTTTGGCGGTGATCACATTTTACAGCATATAAAAGAAAAGTATTATGTGCCATCTTTGCTTGTCAATGCCGAAAGACTGTTTCCTATAAGCATAATTGCCAAAAATGCAATCGGTAGTATATGGCAAGGTAATCTTGATGTACCGATGTTAGATATTGTCAAAAGACAGATCGAGAAGTTAATAAGGCGATATTGTTATCGTCAACTAAAAACAGCATAAAACTTTCGCCTTGCTTTAATTAGTGTTCAGCAGGTACCATAATGTCAAGCGGTACCTGCTAAAGACTATTAAGCTATGGAGTATAGAATGGCAAAGTTGACAAAACAACAATTCAGGGCACAGTTTAAACACGAAATTAATTGCGGCGGTCTTACTTGTAATTTAGAACACCTTGTTTATCGTGACACCTATTATGGGTATAAGATGTATCGCCTGCTCGAAAAACTTGTGCTCGTTGATAGTGGCAGGCACTTTATATCAAGTCTTTAACTGATCGAAGGGGTAATATAATGACTGAAAAGCAAGAGGATAAGCTGTTTTGGTATAATGTATTGATTTTAGTGCCGTGGGTTTTCGCGGCTTTATGTTAAAGGGGGTAAGATTATGGTTAGTATGAATATAAGCTATTACGATCTCAACGACGATGCAAAGCAGGAGTTTAATGATACCTTTGGACCACCTGAGGATTTTAATCACGATACGCAACCGCTGTTTGTATATGAAGTAGAAGAATCAGAGGATGAGTGTTAAAAAGTCTTTTCATGGTAGACCGGGTTTTTGCTCCATTACTCCAGCCCGGTCTACTCACCCTTAAAATAAAGGGAATATAAAATGAGTATAACTAAAATGCTCGAATCAGTATATAAACAGAACGTACAGCATAAGAAGTCTGATCCTGCCGGTGCTGCTAAACTGGATAAGCTACATCGGGACGCTATTATGAGTAAAAAAGGTCTGTATTATGACCTATGGCGGGTTTTCCGGGCCTGTAGTGTTGCTGAGAATATGGATATATACGACCTGCTTAATGTTGATATGCCACTATCAGCGATAAGGGGTGAAACGTTTTACGCCGGGATCCCGCCGATAACAGAGAATGAGCTTGAAACGGCAAAGAAGCTTAATAAACTGTTTGAGAATATACCCGTGAAGTTTAACCCCAATGATATTATGATAGATAACGATGGTAATTATCGTGAATATAACCGTGATCTGGATATATGGGGGGATATTGTAGACACACAATGACTGCTATACAACAGAAAATCAAGAGAAAATTTGGATCTACCACTGATTACTCTGACAATGCCCTGTTCGTACACGCGGACGGCACTATAACAAGTGGTGGACACCGAACACACGACGAAGCTTGTAAACTGTCCGGGATAACCCTGACGGCTTATATTGGCACCGGCGGCGTTAGGGTGAAAGTGTTCGGGGAACACATGGCTATTGAGTCAATGTACTCACTGACACCGAAACAGATAGACGGAATAGGCAGGATACTGCGGGCAGGGGCATTTTTCTATCTGTTTACTTGTATCGCCGGTGTTAGTAATGAACTTCAGAAGTTTGATCGGCGTATAACTATTGGTAATTTATTAAAATTAGTGGGGTAAAGAATGAAAGACTTTGCTGGATTTGAAAAAATTTATATCACACGGCATATAAAAAGACATATAAAGTATAAAGAGCAAGAACTGGATAGAAAATGTCGTAAAGTTTGGGCGTGTACTAATAGACTGGGGGAATCGATCCTATATGGCAGTTTTTGTAAAAATTGGAATCGCTTAATAGTAAGTTTAGGATACTGGAATAAAAACATACACGCGTTTTTGTGTTTTAATTAAGGGGTAAAATTATGAATACAGAATATGATCACCCGGAAAATATATCCTTGCCGATGATCTATTTGATGACGGCAGGATGGTTTTTAATCGCGGCAGGGCTTGGGATTTATATAGCTGTTGCGACAGTATTAAACTGGTTTAAGAAGATATGGTTAAAATTAGTGGGGTGAAGCTATGGACTGGAAACTAATTGAAGTAACAGAAGATAGGGAATGTACGCTTGATGACAGCGGTGTTTATGCGGTAATCAGCAGGATAAACACGGGTATTAGTGGCATTGTTCGTATTCGCGTAGATATTATGACCAGCAATAGCGATCCTCTAATATCCTTCATCGGTGAAGGTAACGCCGTACGGAAAGAGGTTATAAACTGGTTGCTGGACTATGATTATACGATAACAATCGCCAGTGATTATATTAGTAGAGAACACGCGTCGTATATCGGCTATGAGATCGCCCGTGCAATGGCCGATGAGAACTATAAACAGGATTAAGTAAAGGGGATAGATTATGTATGGCATGCAAGAGATTGAAAGATTAAGTAGAGAAGCAGGGGATAATGCAGCAGAGAATGAGCTTGAACCGCTGATCGCTATTTGCAACGGCAGTATTGAAC
>SDBV01003207.1_pt1 | contig 24352 bp, 20 predicted proteins | sample 2277081 | NCBI WGS metagenome assembly SDBV01 (sample SAMN10402039, study PRJNA504765) | marine sediment metagenome | isolation source: marine sediment core GS10_PC15, 223 cmbsf | place: Arctic Ocean: Southern Knipovich Ridge | collected 2010 | reverse complement strand
ATGTTCCTGCAACAGACGAACCTATTTCAGCTGCCCTATCAAATATTACATCTTTATATAAAGACGAAATATTTTTTTTGTCATCTACTTTAGATGCATATTCAAAAAAATCGTTTACTCTGTTTTTATCAAATTGAATAGGTATCTGTCTTCTTATAGTAACTTTTTTACTCTCAAATTGATCTGAGTTTAAAACATTTAGCTGCGCTGGAACAAAAGATATTAGGTTTCCAGCTCTTGAAACATACTTTTTAAATTTAGTAGCATCTTCGTTTTTAAAAAAATCTATATCTATATGATCCGGATTGTTTTTACTGATTTCTATGGATCTAGTTTTGATCTTTAGCATTTTTAAATAAGATTTTATCCACAAAACAGAGTCTTTTTCTAAGACATTTACCCTATTTGTGATACTCGATGCTATAGATTCAGCTTTTGCTTTTTCAATCGGTTTTTTAAGAGGCTTGGAATAATAAAAAACTGTTGGTAAGATATTATAAATTGTCAGAGCTATAACGATAATGATTAACCATTGCTGCCAACGCTTTTTCTTTTGCATATTAGATACCTATTTTTTTTGTTAAAAAAAAATTAATAAAATAAAATAATACCTGAAATTTTAAGCTATGTCTAGCGAAATTAGATTAAATAGATTTTAAAATTGAATCTTTTATAATTTCAAAGGTTTTTTTCCAAATTCTCAATAACTTTATATTTTAAAATAGTAGGTAACTTTGAAACAAAACTTCAGGTAAAAAATAATTTTATTGCAAATGCAATCAAAACTACTCCCATTACTTTTATTATGACATTTTGGAACTTCGTCATATAATTTTTAATGGCTTGAATATTGATTAATATGCTTAGTATAGTAAACCAAATAAGAGGGATAATAATCACTTCTCCTCCAATAAATAATTTAGTAAATATTGAAGTATTCTCTTTTAGAGTCATACTCAATATCCCAAGTAAAAAGAAAATTGCTTTCGGGTTTAGTAAGTTACATACAAATCCCTCTTTGAATGCTAGAAAAGCATTTTTTTTGTTTTTTATCTCAATAGCATCAGATTTTTCTTTGTTTAAAAGAGCTTTAATTCCTAGGTAACAAAGATAGGTGGCTCCTAAATATTGAATTACTAAAAGAACATTTTTATAGCGAGTAATAAATATGGAAAACCCCAAATTAATATATATTAAATGAATCAATAGAGCTGTTGATACCCCAATAGCTGTAAAGACACCAGTTTTTCTAGAGCCTGTAATAGAATTTTTCATTACTAATAAACTATCTTGACCAGGAGACATGGCACCAAGCAGTTGTATAAAAGCAAAGGTCAGTAAATCTCCCATATATAAGGTTAAAAATTTAGTTTTTAATGCGTTATTATACAAAATATTTACTATTCTTATCTAGTAAAGAAATTTTTTGATTTTTGCTGTAAAAAAACACTCGAAATGTATTGAAAATAATAATTTGAAAAAAAATTACTGGACTATTAAAAAAAGTTCTATAATTTATGTGCTAAATCCTTATAGTTTTGAGAAAAAACATCATTGGAGGTATTTATGAGTAATAACATGTCGTGTATGAAACAAAAAAAAGACTCTAGAAAGAGTGTCAAAGTAAAAAATAGTAATATTGAAAACAATCCATTTGATATGGATCTTCGAGAGCTAAAAACTCAAAAAGTAGTTGAAGAACCTATTTTTCAAGCAACTACTCAGACTTATAGCCCTAACAAACTTTAAATTTTAACCTTTTTTAGTCAGAAGACTAGGAGGTTTAAATTAACCAGTTTAAAAAATAGCTTATTGGATCAAAAAAAATGGATCAAATATTTGTGTAAGTAAAATAGTTCACAAATATTTGATTTATTTTTGCAAGTTTTATAAAAATAGTTTCTTTAAAGTTTAGGCAGGTGATACTGAATTAATTCCTCCAAGTATTGCTCAAATTGAATATTGTTTAATGTAGGTAGATGTTTTTTTAAGTTTTGTTGAACATATAATTCTAACTTTTCACATTTTGTTTCTGGAAAAGCATTTTTCAAATCATTAATAGCTGTAACATTGTTTTGTGTATAACAAAGAATATCGATTTTTTCAACATTTTTAAACTTTATTAAATTTATTAAATAATTCCAATAATCTTCGAGATTCTTATTGTTTAAATAAAGAGCAATTAAATCAGTGTTTCCTTCATAGTCAATGCCTAGGATAATTTCGATGTTGATGCTTATATAATATTTGGGATTAATAAAATTATAATAAGCTAACATTGGATAAAAAATAGCATAATGCTTTTTTAATTGTTTAGGTTGATATTTTAACAAATGAAAAGCTAAATTGTTATTTAGTTCAAAATCTATTACGTTTTGTCTAAAATCAAAGCAATGTTTGAACTTCAAAGGATATTCCTTAATTTGCTTTTCATCTAACTTTTCTATAAAATGCCTCTTGTTTAGGTTTTTATAAACGAGTAAATATTCATCTTTTCCTTGTAAGTAGAGGTTTTTAAAAACTTTTGCAACACTAAATCCCTTTTTTAAAAAAAAGATGATGGATTCGGGTTTTGAGGAAGAAACTGTAACTATAAGATTATTTGCACCCAGTTTTTTTGCAACTTGTTTCGCTCTAGCTACTAGTTTAGAAGCAAGAGAGATTCCTGAAAATTTTGAAGGATTGGTAAGTAGCAAAGTTTTTATTTCTAAACTAGCTTCAAAAGGAATGTTTTTAAATTTATTAACTAAATTTTTTTTGTAAACTAGTATACCTGCAGGTTCATTGTCAAATAATAAAATTTCACAAAATCTATCATTTCCCATTTTTATTTTATCTACAGCTTTGTTTTGATTCCCATAAATTGGCTTGATTAATTTATTGAAATAGCTTGTAACTATTTCAAGGCCATTGGGTATTTTTTGAAAGTTAATTAAGTGAATTTGATTGTTATAAAGATCGGAATTGATATTTTCTAATGTTTCAAGAAGCATAAAATAATCTAAATTTCTAAAAGGTAATGGAGTATAAGATCAGAGAGTTAAAATTTCAATTTTTATTTTTAGACAAGTTAAGAAAAATATGTTTTCATTATGTATTTAACTGAAAAAAAATAAATTTAATGCTAAATTTTCGTGTTTTAAAACAGAATTCGTTTGCTGCTATCTTCAGCTTTTTGTTAATTGTATTTTCGCTTACATGCTCTTTTACATATAGTAATAAAATGTTAGAAAAAAAGTCTTCTCTTATAGTACTACGTGGGTCCTTAGCTGTTGGCAAAACAACTTTGTCTAATTTATTAGAAAAAGAGTTATTAGAAAAAGGATATAAAGTTGTAATCCTGCATTGGGATGACATATTTTTTTTAATAAATCCTCATGAACATATGAATACCGATCTTGCGTTAAATGTAACTAGGAGTATATTTGATTTAGCCTATTCTATTCAGAAAAATAGAGCTTTTGATTTTATGATTATTGAGGGGACATTCGTATTGCCCGAAGAATTAAAAATGATAGATGAACTTGCTAAGATGTTCAATGAGTATTACTTGTTTAAATTGCAATGTAATCAAAAAACACAGCTTTATAGAAATATGACAAGAATTTCAGAAGATTTTATTGAGGAAGAAAGAATTTTGATTGTTAATGAGATTCCCTTTTGGGATTTAACGCTTCCTTGCGAAGTAATAATTGATACTGGATTAAAATCAAAGAATTTAATTGTTGATCAAATGCTCTCAGATATAGGGTCAAAATAGTTAATCGTTAGAAATAATAATAGTTTCATAAAAAATAGAAAGTAGTATTCTTGAAAGACTTTTTATTGTGATACCTAATTTCAATAAGATATTTGTTTTAGATGATCGTAAAAAGCAAATTTATACAAATTGGATTTTATGAAAATTGATTAAGTTATTTTAAAAGTTTAATCAGGAGTTATTATTTTGCCAAGATATCAACTTACTAAGTATAAATCAGGATCTATAGCAGAAGTATGGTATATGTCATGGCCTCTTATTCTATCGATGTTTTCCGTGACACTTATGATATATGTTGATCGCATAATATTAGCTAGGTTTTCTCATAACTGTTTAAATGCTGTCTCTAGAGCTGCAATGGCATCTTATGTTTTTATAATGGGACCAATGACTATTGCTAGTATTACAGAAGTTCTTTGCGGTAAATATCATGGTAGTAATATGTTGAGTAAGATGGGACCTGTTGTATGGCAAACAATTTGGATAAGTCTTTTTTCTGTTCCTTTATTTATCTTAGTCTCTAAGTTAGGAAGTTTATTTTTTTTTACTTCTCCTTTAGAAAAAATTTATGAGAATCAATATTTTTCAACAATAACTTGTTATGGTTTTATTTTTTTATTACCAATATCTTTCGGAGGTTTTTTCGCTTCTCAAGGTAAAGTGCACTTGGTTACTTTAGTTGTGTTTTCAGGAAGTATTATAAACGTACTTTTAGATTATATTTTGATTTATGGAATTTGGAAAATTCCATCTCTTGGCATAAAAGGAGCTGCGCTAGGAACTGTATTAGCCCAAGTAGCTCAAGTGATTATTTTTTTTATCATTTTTTTAAGCTCAAGCTATAAGGAAAAGTGTAATACTTGGCGTTTTAATTTCGATAAAATGATTATATCAGATCTACTACGAATAGGCTCTTTTTTAAGTATAGCTAGAATTTTAGAGAATTTCGGTTTTTTTATTTTTTTAACTTTTATGCACACAGCAGGAGCAATACATATTACCATTGCAAGTGTTATGCAAAGTATTTTTTCTTTGTTGAGTTGTTATATTGAAGGGTTAAGCAAGGGATTAGCTTCAATTATTTCTAACTTTTTAGGAGCTAATAAGATTCATCTTATATTGAGAACTATTAAATCAGCATGTAAATTTCATATTCTTAGCTTTGTTGTTGTTGTTGTTGTTGTGATTCTCTTTTCATCTCAAGTTATAGTTCTTTTTAAATTAGATAATATTTTTAAAACAAACAATAATTCTTTTCTTTTTAAACAAACCCTTTTTTGGTTATTATGTTTTTTTCTTTTTGAAGGATTTGGGTGGATTTTTAAAAGTTTGTATATTTCACTTGGAAAAACAAAATTAATTTTATTTCTTTCATTTTTTTCTCAATGGTTATTTGTTTTATTGCCAACCTATATTAATTTAAAACTATCAAATATGACCGCAATAAATCCATGGCAATTTGTAGCATTAGGTAGCATAATTACCTTTTTTATTTATCTGTTTATCTATTTTAAATGGAAAAGAAATGTAGAGCAATTAACTAGTTAATGGATATTAATTTTTTTGTATCTTTGTTTTATATATATTTCTATCTGATGAGATATCTAATTCTAATTGTTGCTCTTTCCAAAAAGCATTTGCTTGATGATTATCTTTATTTACTTCAGCTTGTAAATAAGTAGTTGAACAGGTCTTTCCCCAGGCTTTAAGCGTGTTTGAAAAATGTGATCCGTATTTTTTTCTTCGATATTCTGGAAAAATGTAGAATTCAGCAATGTTTAATGTTTTTAAAGGGGTTTTTTCACATTGTGTTATATAAACATTTGCTAAACCAATTGAAGTAACTTTATGTTTAAATATTAGAAAATAACGAGTAGGATCTTGGGCTTTAACTCGATAGTCTGGATCAATGCTTTGTTTGATTTGATCAATATTGCTATTTTTAAAAGTTTGTTGAAAATTATTTTTTAAATAAATAGAAATATTCGTTGTATAAAAATTCCACATTAAATTTTGATTAGGAAATACACGATAAAGGTTAAATGATCCTTTCCTAAAAACACTATTCATTGTCATGAAAACATCCTATTCAAGGGTAATTGTAAAAATGTTTCTTGGGCCAGAATCATCAAGAGTAGAATTAAATGATTGCCAAAACTTGTTGGCTTTTTTTAGATCTTTATCAACTTCTATTTGAATATCCTTTGCTTTACCTTTTGCCCATTTAATAATATTTACAAATGATTCATATCCAGATTTTTGTCGTCTTTTATCTGGTATAATATAATATTCTGCTACAAAAAGAGAACCATTATGAAAATAAAGATTTGCTAAACCAACGATTTTATCACATTTTTTTAAAAATAAAAAATATCGATCCTTTTGAAGATAACGATCTTTCAATTCGGTTTCATAATCTTTTATTGTATCTTTATTAGGAAAATCTTTAGGCCAAGATTCATTAAGATATTCAAAGCACATGTCTACATATTTATTCCAGTTTTTATCGCTGGGATGGACAAAAATAAAAGAATAAGAAGTAGATTGATCAGGACTGTTAGTTGCTTTTAGCATAAAATCTCCTTTATTTTTGTAATATCAAGCCAGGTTATTGGCTTTCCAATCATTTTTTTAAAAAAAACCGTAAATGATTCAGGAATGTTTTTTCCACGATTATTTTTCAAATCTGAAAATTCATTTACAAATATAATTCCATCACCACAAGTAATCAATAAATAATTTGCATCACCAAATAACAATTTTCCTGGTTCTTCTTGAATTTCTTTTTGTATTGGGAAACAAGAATATATTTTAAGGGTTAGCTCATCAGATTCATATTTAAACTTTACTATAGCTCCTCTATTTTTGTAAGTTGCTAAAATAATCTTATGTATTTGATTGCAATTATCACTCCAGTTGATTTTGAGTTTGTGATCAAGATCATAGGCCCAACTATAAATAGCAGCACTATTATTTTGGGGAAGAAATTGATGTGTATTCTTGCAAATGGATTCAATTGCTTTTAATATTAATTTTGGAGCTATGACAGATATAATTTTATAAATTGTTTCTATTTCAAGCCCTTCAATATTTATTGGTAGAGATTTTAATAATATTGGTCCTTGATCAAATTCTTTTGTGACTTTATGAATTGAAATAACAAGATTTTTTTCATTTAATATTTGTCCTTCTAGGGGAGCTCCACCTCTGTATCTTGGTAGATCGGAGGGGTGGACATTAATAATAAAATCTTTAAATAAATCTATTAATTCTTCAGGAATTTTTTTTGGGTATTCCATAATTATTCCCAAATCGGGATGAATTTTTTTTATCCAATTTATTATACTTTCTTTATTTTCATCAGATTCTATTATAGGAAGATTATATAGAGAAGATAGAGTTTTCAAAGGATTCGTATTAGAGATTGATGCGGTAGTAATCACCCCTACAATCTTAAAGAGATTTTTTATGGGACTATTTAAAATAGATAATAAGCCATTCATTCCAAAAATTCCTTGGCCTATAAAAATAATACGTTTCATTTTAAAGCCTTTGCTTTGGAAAAATTAAAAAAACTTCATTTGACCATGATTTATATTGACGACTGGAAGCAGCTAAATTAAATTGAGGATTTGGATGAATCTTTTGACCGAATTTTAGCGTCTCTAAGAGTTCAATATCTTTACTATTTAGGCTATTCAAAGTTATAACAGTTCTGTGAGCACTTGTTCTAGTTGATTTTTTCAAGAATCTTTGCATTGGCTTTTCAATTGATTTTTTAAGATAACATTCTATTCTTTTTAGTGTTTTTTTTAACATGATTTTTTGATCAATAGCTTTATTATAGGCAATTTTAAGAAATTCAAAGTAAATGCTGTTTGAAATATCATTTTGTTTGTCTATTCTTAGAGCTCCTCCAAAGTTTAATAATTTATTTCCATTAAAGGAAACATAAGCACAATAAGAGAGTTCAATTTGTTTTGAAGGATCAATAATTCCATAGCCTTGGGAAAGATCTAATATTGGAATTATAGGATCATTTTTTGAACGATAATTAATTTTTTTTAATACCGAATCTATGTTTTTATCATAATAACCCATGGGATGAGCTAAAATAAGAATTATTTTATTATAGTGATTTTTGTAATTGATAATTTTGTTGTTTACATCGTGAATATCTAATTCAAAAGGACTAGTTGCGCTCGTAAAAGATTTTGTAGAATAAAAATCAAAGGGGATTTTAAGCATATAAGCAATTTTTGTCATATCAAAACAAATCCATTCTGGCAAAAGACAAATAAATTTTTCCTTAATTTTTTTTAAATCCTGTTCAAAGAATGTACGAACACTTGGACCAAACTGAGCTTGCAATTTTTTAGACATTTTTTTGATTAGACAAGATAATATGAGCTCTTCTTTTGAATTTATTTGCAATTTGTTCATATAGAGGATTGCGTCTACCCCAAAAATCAATTATAAATTTTTTATCAAAATTTCCATATTCTTGATATTCATCGTATAGAGATGAGATATGTTGAACAAGACATTGAATTCCACAATGCGTTTTTCTAAAGCTATCTTTACAACCCCACTTAGCATTATACCAAGTGCCATTAACTGAAGATCTAAGCATTATTGTATATGCTATTGGCTTTTTGGTATTGTTGTCATAAGCTACAAGTAAACGATTATTGAAAGGGTCTTCTATTAATGGAATATAATATTGAAGGTCTTCTCTTTCTAATGATTCCATATCACTATTTTGATCCTTTTTCCAGCTGTTTTGATCTATTAATAAAACATCTAACCACAAATTATTAAAATCATATTGTCTATTATCTTTATAATATAAGAAATTTGATTGTTGAATTTTTTTAAAAGTTCTTTGGAATCTTTTGGAACAATTTATGAAATAATCATTGAGATTTAAATTTGGAAGAAGCTCTAAAATTGGTGATAACCACTCATCTTCAATTATTACTTTTAAAGAAGAGATGTTTATAGCTGTATCTAAAAATGATTCCTTAAAATAATCTTCAAATGACTCGTATTCATCTTGTAAATTGAGATATTTAAATTTAAAGGTATATTCAAATTGAGAAACGAGATGAGCTATATTACTAAAAAAAGATTTTATATTATTTGGTAGATCAAAATAAAATAAAGAACTAAATATAGACTTTGTCTTATCTTTTACAAAATATAATGATTCTATATCGATAAGCCTATCATCTGGGTATCGAATTTTATTCCCAGTTATCCAATTTTGAGTAAGAGTAATATTATCATTGATAGAGACTTCATTTTTTTTTATCTCTGAAATAATGTGATTAAGAATTTTGTTTGAGATGTTTTCCAATGAGATGTTTTCATTTTTCAATAAGATTTCATCGGGAATTTGACTATTTAAAAAGGCTTTATTTAAGGTTAATATTTTATTTTCGCTAACAAATGCTAAGGCATCTCGAGACGCATTTCTTTTTTTTTGATGGGTAAAATCAGCTTCTACTCTAAAATAGAAGACTTTAGAAAATTTGGTTGCAAATGAGGTAATTAAATCAGCTTCTTTTTTTTCTGAGAAAACACCTTCTATTATTAATAATTCTGGTCCTTGATTACAGATTATCTGAGCAAATTTTAATAAAGTAGATGTAGAATCTATTACAAGCTCCTCATCTTTATTTACTTTTGGTTCAGGCCAACGAAATATTTCATCCCATATTATGTCCCATCCTAATATTGCACACTGTAAATTATTATTTTGGCACATTTGTTGAATAGTTCGACATATTGTAGATTTGCCAACAGCAGGGGCTCCTCTAATAATGATTAGCACAGGTAATTTAATGTTAGAAGTTATTGTCTTATTAAGAGGAAAATGAGTTAATGTTGACATGATTCTTTCTTGTGTTTTTTATAATTTTTTTAGTTATTTCAAAATCTTTTTCAAGTATTGGAATTGGAAGGCAATATCTCTTAGAGACGGTTTTAGCTGTTTTATCTTTCGAGACTATTTCCTTATTATAATAATTCCAAGGAAATTTATTATCATATAAAGATCTTTTTTCCTTAATGATGGGATGTTCAGGTAAGAGCATGTAATCCCAGGAGTATAAAATAAGTCCATTCTCTTCTAGTAATTTTCTAAAAAAATGATCCTCAATCCAAATAGAAATTGGAATATCTTCTGGGTCTCTTTCATAGAAATAAGATTTATCGATAAGCTTAATAATATTATTGTAGTTGGAACGAATTGATTTTTGCATTTCAAATAAACGATTTAGTTGAACATATAAAATAGCGCTAGATAATTCTGTAATTTTTAAGTTGCTTCCAAAACCTAAATTTTTATTCCAATTTGGAAAACCATTGTCAGTTCTCAGTGATCCTTGGTCACTTAGAGCACACATTTTTTCAAATAAATCTAAATTATTAGTAATAAAAGCGCCTCCTTCACCAGAAGAAATAAATTTGTTTTCTTGAAAACTAAAACAACCGATATCTCCCCATGTACCTAAGTATTTGCCATTTCTTTTAACTGAAAAGGATTGTGCAACATCTTCTATTAATGGAATATTGTAAGATTTACATATATCATTAATCATTTCTATTTGAGCTCCAGCTCCATCTAAATGCACAACAATGATAGCACTTGGTTTAACGGAATTACCCTCTAACCATTTTTTTAATTCAATAGGATCTAAATGACCCGAAGTATCTACGTCAATTAAAACGGGGACAAGCCCAGCGCTTAAACAACAATTTACAGTTGCGATATATGAAATAGCAGGCACTAGTACTATCGAACCAATCTTAGGGCTTAGGCTGATTAAAGCGGTTTTTAATGCTTCTGTTGCATTACAAACCAGTTTTACATGGGATATGTTCAATTTTTCTTGTAAAAAAAGTTCAACTCGTCTAGAAAAAGTTTCTTTTTCCTGATATCTAAATAACATCTTCGAGTGAATAACTTCTTCTAGACACTTAATTTCATCTTCACAAACTAAGCTATTGCCTAAATAGGCTTTTACATATTTTCTAATATTATTTTTCTTCATAAGGATAATCTAATCTAAAATTTCTTTTTTCTATAAACCGTTTTACATTATTTAATACTTCTTCTAAATCATCTGTTATTTTTAACATTTTCAAATATTCTTCAGGTACATAATTTTTCATTTGTTCTTGAAGCCATTCATTTAATCCTTGCCAAAATTTTGTTCCAATTAAAAAAACTGGAATTTTAGAAATCTTTTTCGCTCGTATCATGAGCAAGGTTTCCATTAATTCATCTAAGGTACCTAAGCCTCCAGGAAAACAGATAACTGCCATAGAGTATCTTAAAAAAATAGCTTTTCTAGTGAAGAAATGATGAAATTTTAAATAGTAATGATTATGAATAAACTTATTTTTTTTTTCTTCATAATCTTTCAGTTTTATACAAAGACCAATTGAATTACCATTAGCAATATTCGCACCCTTGTTAGCGGCTTCCATAATACCTTCCCCGCCCCCAGTAATAATCGAAATATTATTTTTTGCGGCCATACAAGAGAACTGATAAGCCATTTTATAATATTTAGAAGTCTCAGGCATAGTTCCAGAACCAAATATTGCAATTGAAGGATATAAATTTTTTAATGTTGAAACAGCGCTTTTGATTTCAGACGTAATTTCAGAAGTTTTTAATAAGTCATCATAATTTAACATAAAAAATATTGGGTTACTTAGTTATAGGTGTAATTTGATAGCTGAAAAGTCTATCATATTCTGTTAATAAATCAATACATTGCTGTTCATTGCTGGTTTTGACTATGATTTGGCCTAGACAGTTTATAAAATTACACTCACTTTTTAACAATCCTTCTTTTAGATTTTTTTTCTTCCAAATAATTTCTGGTGAATCAAAACTTTCGATATCAGTAATATTTGAGACATATCCACTTGGAGATGAAAAGCTAATAATACCTGCATAAGAACTGTTCCACTTCGCATTTTGACATGTTTCTATATTTTTATTCTCAAGTTTATTCTTTATCAGAAGAGTTAACATTTCAAAAGGGTCTAAGTCCATGATGGCAGAATATAACCTTGTTACATTTACTGCAGAATGTCTACAAGCTATTTCACATAGATAGATATTTCCCGTTTCCTTTTCTTGAATACACTCACATTCAGTCATACCTATTGGTAAGGAAAAGTTGTCTAATATTTGATTTTGATAATTTTTTAATTTTTCAGAAAAATCAGATTTTTGGTCAGTTGCATATACACGGAGATTGTAAGATGCTTTTTTCCCAAGTTCCAAGACTGGATAGAAATAATTTATTGTTACATTGTAAAATGTTTTACTGTTACATACTACGCTTCCTACATGATGCATTGTACCTTCGATATATTCTTCTAAAAGTATTTCGTCCAAAAAACGCTCGTTTTTATTACAATAATTTTCTACTTCTTGAATAGTAGTAAATTTTTTGATTCCTATACAGCCCCAAGCTTTTCTAGGTTTGGAAAGAATAGTAAAAGGTTTTTTTTTCTGCTTGCATATTTCTTCCATGTTTTTATAGAACACACTTCTATCAGTTAAAGAAGTAGCGAGTGTAAATAGAGGAGATTTTAATCCCATATCAATTGTTTTCTTTCGCATTAAATATTTATCTCTAAATAGCTCTGCTTGCTCTGGATATATTCCCCAACAATTAAAATATTTATTCAGACTAGCTGTGATTTCTACCAAGGTTTCAGAAAAAGAAATACATAGAAATATATTTAGATTATTCAAAGATATGATGTGCGAAAGTTTTATATAAACTTCATCTATATTATCATTTTTGATGTTTTCAAAATTAACTTTAGTAATAATATTTTTGTAATCAGGTACTTCTAACCATTTTCTAGAGCCAACAAGAATGCAAGGTAAATTATATTTAGCGAGGAAAGCAACAAATCTTTGCGATTCTTCTGTGTCAGGAAAACAGATAATAACTGGAGATGATGGTTTTGTATTCATTCTATAATGTTTGTGGGATCGCATCCATTTATACACTCACAAGTGATATTAGGATACATTTTTTTTCTAAAGGTATTAAAAAGTTCTCCGTTCCAAATGTTTGCAACAGAATCGTTTAATATATTTCCCATTAAATATTGTTTTGGATTTTCACGCCAAATTGTAGTGTCACATGGATAAACTTCTCCTGTTGGACCATCTATAAATAAAACAGCTGCTGGGATAATACAAGCTTTCTTATGTTTCATTGTATAAGTACCTTGAGAAGCTTTTTCCCATTCATTTTTAGGGCCATAAATATGACTAATACCATTTAGAAAAAAATCTTTTGCAATCACTTCATTTGAAAATAAATCAGCTAAAGTTTTTTCAAAGTTATCTATCTGTTCTATAGTAACATTTAAATCAACAGCGCCTTTAATAGGAATCAGGTTGACAGCGTCAATGTTAAGCTCTTTCATTTTATTAATAAATTTGATAAATGTATCAATATTATTTTTTGAAAGAACGTGATTTATAATTATTTTTACGTTTGGAAAATCTTTTTTTATTTTTTGTATTATGGGATATAACTTTTGTTCGAGTCTTGGTATACCTCGGCTTTTTGCATTTAAATAAGGGTCATGGTGATCTATTGAAATATATAATTTATTTATAGCGTTGTATTTAAAAAGCTTATTATAAAATTTATCTAGCAGGATCCCATTTGTTATTATGGAAAAAAAAACTCTATCTTTTATAAACTCTAAAATATTAAAAAATTCTTTTGATAAAAAAGCCTCTCCACCATGAAAGTTGATTTCTCTAACTCCTAAGTCAATCAATCCTTCTGTGACTTTTATCCAATCGATGTCTTTATGATGATCAGTTTGCTTTTTCCAAACATCACAAAATGAACATTTAGCATTACAAACATCATTGATTTTAATAAAAGCTAGTTTAAGGGAGGGTTGCTTGAATAATTCTATAGCAGTTTTATCTGAATCATACTTATTTATATATGTTGTTTTTTCAATTGTTTTATTCAAAATATTAGACATGAGAAACCTCTTGTTTGATATAAGAATTTAAAATATCTTCTGCAATTTCAATTGCACCTGACTTTTTATAAGGAAATGATTTTTGCCATTTTGATGATATATTATCGAAGTTCAAAAAATTTTCAAGAATTGTAAAAAATTGTTTAATATATTGATCGGACGATAAAATTCTTTGATTGATCTCATCTAGTTTTTTTATACCTTCCTCTTCAGATAAATTTGGGGAGATTGAAAAACTTTCATCTAACATCAATTGATGGCAACTTTTTACTTGTGGAAAATTTTTGGAAATATATTTTAATTGTAAATATTGGCTATAGTTTTGCGGAAGAAGAAAAAAAACATCTTTATTGTGAAAAAAGGTTTCATAAAATGAATGAACTCCAGGGCTACTGATTACTTTTCTTGCCGTACCTAAAAGATTTATATAATCATTTTGAGAATAACAATTAATTTCAACATTAGAGTTCTGTTTTTTTAGTAGTTTTTTAAGATTTAAGATCGTTTTTCCTCCGCCAGCAATAACAATTTGTTTATTTTTTAACATAGGAATTTCCATAAACCATTCTAAAAGCAGCTGGTATAATTTTGGGGGTTTTGTGAAATCAGAGTCTATTCCGCCAAGATTAACTAATAGTAGATTTGGATTAATTGGCTTCTTACTAATTTGTTGCATTTCTATAAGAGGAGCTACAATTTTAGGATTAGAAATTTTACTTCTAAATTTATCGATTTTATAGTCAGTGCAATGGAAATCTTCAATATAATATGTCAGAACTTTTGTAAAATCATTACTTAATTTATCCCACATCCAAAACAATGTATCGATATAGATTGTTGGGATTTTTCTTTTTGAAGCGAATTCTGCAGAGAATGCATTTGTGTTAGATATAAATAATGTAGCTTTCTTGAAAAGATCTAACTTTAGATTTAATTCAGCTAATGAAAGTGTATTACATGAGATAAGTTGATTAAATAATTGACTTTTTTTCGCTAATTGGTAAGATGTTCCATTACCAATAAAGATAACTTCATAATTTGAAGGAAGTCTGGATTTTAGTTCTTTAACAAGGTTTAGAGTGCTAGAAATCGGACCAAAGCAAAAAGCAATTGCGTCGAAAATTATGTATTTTTTTTGATAAGAATTCATAAGTAAAAAAATGTGGTTAATTTAAAAAAAAAGATTGTTAATTGAATAGGAATATGTTGTCAAGTTTTAATCCAATTTCTTCTTTATTTAAAAAGCGAGTAAGTTCATTAAAAAAGTTATGCGCAATAGTAGATAAAAATAAAAGAATTTCATATGAGACGCTTGATTATAAATCCTCTAAAATATGTAATTTTATCCTATCGCGTAATTCGATAGAAAAAAGGCCTATTGTTGTAATTTTAAAAAATTCTTCAGAATTTTTATTAATCATAATGGGAATCATTAAATCAAATCATCCATTTTTACCAATTGATCCTGAAACTCCTTCCGAACGTATTAACAATATTATAAGCGATTCTAATCCAGAGTTGATTATTTCAGATGAACGATCTCTTTTTGAATGTTCAAATAAGAACTCTCATTATCAAATAATTACTAAAAATCAATTGATGAATAGTTTAGAAAATATAAAATTATCGCCTATATTTTTAGCTACAAAACAAAATAATATTGCATATATTATTTATACGTCCGGGACATCTGGAGAGCCCAAAGGAGTAATGATTAATTATAAGTCTTTAATTAATTATATTAAATGGGCTGAAAAATATTATCCTATTAAACATAAAAAATTTGTTTTTTTTTCCTCTATTTCTTTTGATTTAACTTTGACTTCTATTTTTTTACCCTTATTAACAGGTGGAACCGTATTTGTTTATGATGAATTTAAAAAAAGAGGCTTTCTAAATTTATCTCCAAAAGCTGATTGTATAAAACTTACCCCTTCACAACTTGAGATGATGTTGCTAGAAGGAAAGAAATATCCTAATTTGAAAGTGTTTATTATTGGAGGGGAACAATTAACAACGCATTTAATTAAAAGATTTATAAAAAAATTTAAGTATAAAGCTCATTTTTTCAATGAATACGGACCAACTGAAACAACTATTGGTTGTATTGTACACAAATATCAGTCAAAAATGAAGTATGGTTCGGTTATTCCTATCGGGTTACCGATTAAAAATATGGGAGTGTATTTGTTAAATTCATCTCTTGAATCTGTGCCAAAGGGAGTTGCTGGAGAAATTTATTTGAATGGAGTTGGACTTGCAAAAGGTTATCATAATCGCAGTGAGATCACAGCACAAAAATTTTTTAAACGTAATAATAAAAGATTATATAGGACTGGAGATCTTGCAAAAGTTTTAGAAAATGGGCAATTGCAGTATTTAGGGAGAATTGATGATCAAATCAAAATTCGTGGATATAGAATAGAAATTAAAGAAATAGAAGCTGTTTTAATGGAATTAGACGATGTTTCTAAAGCCATTGTCAAAGTAATTATTGATAAGAAACAAAATAAAAAATTAGCAGCTTATTTAATATTAGAAAAAGAACTTACTGACAATGTTAGATATAAGATTATTTTGTTTCTTAAAAAAAAGTTACCTGATTACATGATACCAAATTATTATATAAAGATTTCAAAAATTCCTTTAACAATTAACTCTAAGATTGATTTAGAAAAGTTACCAAGTCCAATAACACAGATTAGTTCAGAAGAGAAAATAGTCTCCCAAAATAAGCCTTACAATTTGAATAAAAAAGAAAAAATGCTAATTCAAGTTATTTCTAAGATATTAGATATCCCTGAAAAAAATATTGATATAAAAGATAGTTTTTTGCTTTTAGGCGGAGATTCTTTGAATGCAATTGAACTGATTGTTGAATTAAAAACAATTGGTTATAAGATAGGTCTCAATCATATATTTGAACTTCCCTCAATAAAAGCAATCTCAAAGTATTTGATTGAGATCAGATATAGCAAAAATAAAAACTTTAAAAAAGTGAAAAATATTTCTGTGCAAACTCAGATAAAGAAAAGTATACAAAAATCCGAAATATCTAAAGCAATACAAAGTTACCTTAAACCATTAGAAGAAATGAACATTTTTAGTGGAAGTATTATCATCTCTAAAGCTAAAAATAAATTATTTGAATATCATTCTGGCTTTGCGAATAAACAAAAAAATAAAATAATTTGTTCTCATACTAACTATTCGATTGGTTCGATTACTAAAACTTTTACAGCTACATCTATTATGCAATTAATCGAAAAAAGAAAGTTAAGCTTATATGATTCGATTTCGCAGTTTTTTGAATCTTTACATTGGAAAAATATACAAATTGTCCACCTATTAACTCATACAGCTGGATTGCCGCAATTTGAATTCTTGCCAAGAGGAGAACATAGTGTAGATAAAATTATAAAAAAATATACACAACAGCCTCTTTCATTTGAACCAGGAACTAGATATAAATATTCTAATTTAGGGTATGTTTTGTTGACAAAAATAATTGAAATTTTATCTTCTATGACTTTTAAAGAATATCTAGAAAAAAATATTTTTTCTGTAATAGGTTTGAAAAATATTGGTTTTTTAGATTTCGATTATTACAATAATCCTAATGCAGCAATCGGTTACAACACAAGTTATCATGGATTATCTAAAACCAAAATTACTAATTGTATAATAAATTCAGGCACGAGTAGCCTATTTGCAAGTCCTATGGCTTTAATAGAATGGGGAAATCAAATATTTGAAGATAAGCTTATTAAATCCTCAACAAAAGATATTATGATGAAGCCTTATTTTGGATTTTGCGGACTTGGCTGGAAGATAACGACGACCCCTTATGGTTACAATTATTGTCATTTTGGAGACTCTAAAGGTTATTCTTGTGTTTTAAGTATTTATCCAAAGGATCAAAGTGTTATTGCTATTTGTTGTAATAGCGATACGACTTTAAATAGAATAGAAAAAGATATTGCAAATATTATTTTTGGTAATTCTTATACTCTCCCTAAAAAACAGTCGCTTCTTAGTTATTTTGAATGCTCAACAATCCCTTGGAAGCACTATATTGGAAAATATGTTTATCCTACAGGTGAAAAGATTCATGTTTTAAAACTTGGAAATACATTATGTATTAAAAAACAAGATGGGAGAAAAGAAAAACTTTTTCCTATAAAAAAATCTTTGTTTTATTCTAAGCGTAGATTTTTAGAATTTCGATTTATATATGAAAATGAAACTCAAATATCAGGGTTTTCTTATATTAATGGTAAAAAACATGTGATTGCAAAAAAACTGTAAAATTTTAGGAGTAAAAAAAGAGTATGACTAATGCTATATTTTATAATCATTTTCAAAAAAATGAACAAACACTCAATCAGTTTGATGAACAGGAAAAAACTATATTACAAAAACTGTGTTTTGAAATTCAAATGCATAGCTATAATGTTTTAAACGATTTTAAAGTATCAAATCTTTTTTTAGAAAAAAAAATCTCTTATTTAGATATAAGTATCTATTCTTATAAAACTAATGATAAAGCTTTCTCTGACCTGTTCTCTTCCTTTTGTAGTGAAATTTTAAATGAAGCCCCTGATTGTATGTCTGATGGTATAAAAAAAATGATCATAGAAAATAATGAATTTTGGGTTTTTTCTTATAAGAGTAAGAGCATTGGATTTATTGGTTTCATGAAAGAAGATGAGCAAATTGATGATCTTGTTGTAAAGATAACAAAGGTTATAAAACTGCAAATATTTTATTTTTCACCAAAATATAGATCTGAAAAATTAATAAAGGCTTTTTTAGGATTAATCAAAGACAAAGCTAGAAAAGAGAAATATTCTAAAATTGATTTTGACCTACCAGGGTTTTCTGTGGCAGATAATAGTGATTTAACTCAGTTGGGATTTGAGCTTAAAAAGAAAGAAAATTTAAATTTTTTGAGTTTAAAAATTCCACAAATAAAGTTGATTTGGATAAGACATGGTAAAATTAATGACTTTCCAAATTTAAATTATTTCCTTGAAGATGAAAAATTAGGACTCTCTGATCGATCAAAATGTGAAATTGATGCCTTGTCAAGTTTAATTGATTTTGAATTTCAAATGCCAATATTTGTATCTCCTTTAAAAAGGACAAAGGAGACGGCAGAGCATTTATTTAAAAACTCTTCTGAGATTGTTTTTGAAATTTGTGAAGATTTAAAAGAAGCATTTCCAGCTGAACTTATAGGATTAACAATTGATCAAGCAAAAATAAAGTTTGGGCCTAATTTTTGGGAAATATGGCTACAAGAGCCTTCAAAATTTCCTAATTTTCAAATTCAAACTATTCAAAAAGTATTATTTGATAGAATTCAGAGTATTATTAATGTGTCATTACCTTCAAATTTGAGAATTATTGTATCACATGGAGTATTGCATAATATTTTTCTTTTGAAATTATTAAATGGCAATGTTGATCATAGTACTCGAAAAATATTTCTTGATCATGTTGCTTATTCAGAATTTAATTATGATCATGTAGATTCAGAAATATTAGTTTATAGATTAAATAACAACATAAACAAAAACTTTAAAGAACAATAAAAACACTAATAACTATAGCTTATATGAATATATTTAATTCTACGAGAGAAGGATTCTTAATCTTGCTTTAATTTTGTGTATTTTTCTGTTTTGCCTTTTGAAAGATGGATTGGATATTTTTCCTCGTTTTTTTTCATTTTATCAAAATATGCTTGAATTAAATCTATCTCCATAACATCGGAAAGTCGAATTAAACAGTGCATAATATCTCCTAGCTCATCTTTAACAGATTGCAATGTTTCTCTATTTTTTAATAAATCTTTTGATGTATCATTATCAACCCATTGAAAAATCTCCATAAGCTCTGTAGCTTCAATTGTTAAAGCCATAGATAAATTTTTAGGAGTGTGATAACGGTCCCACTCTCTATTTTTAACAAAATTGCTAGATCTTTTTTTCATTTCTTCAATACTAATCATAAAGACTCCTTATAAATTACCAGATACTATAACATAAGTAATCAGAAAATTACTAGATTTTTAGTAGATAATAATGCTTATTTTTATAGGTCAAGTATTTTTCAATTAAAAATTTAATTACAAAAGCTGACTTTTCCTGTTTTACTTCAAACATCTGTAAAAATGATAAATTGCCTATAATTTTGAACATTCAATTTTAGTCGATTTTTGAGTTGGAATATGTATATTCTCATGTTATTAACTGACTTTAATATTAAAGAAAGGAATAAAATATAGAAAAAAAATAATTCAAGCTTTATTATTTTTTTTATAAAACTTAAGAGAGATTATATGTTTTCTTATACATTAAGAAGTCCAATTTATCAGCTTCATAAAAACCTTGATAACGATACAAATAATGATGTTGCACTAAATAAAAAGAGATCACTAATTTATATAGTTGCTGGGAGTGTCATTAACCTAATAGGATTAGCGTATTTTGTTCAAAATCCGCAGGACTCTCTTATGCTAAAAGTAGGCGTCGTAAGCACAGTTGTTTTAGGCTCTTGCACTAGTATTTTTGGTTTAATCAAGTATATTAAAACTGATTTTACCTATAAAGAAGAAGAATTAGTTTAAACGGAGTTATATTGGTCTAAACCTTGATAGTTATTCTATTGATAAAACTAAGAAAGAAAAATTTCTCACATTCAGATGAAAAATTTTTAAAATCAATTGGTTTTTAAGAGTTTTTTTATGAAAAAAATATTTAAATGTGCAGATTTTTTTATGGTAAGATTTGCAAATCTCCCTTTCAAGTATTATTCATTGGCAGAAAAAGGTGATTTTGATCAGATTAAAGAATTTTATAATAATAATTCTTTATTTAAAAATGCTATTTTTATAGCGAGTTATGATTTGCATAATTCTGTTAAGAACTTTGATAAGATGTCTGAAAAAGATAAAAAAAAAACTTCTCTAAGTTTAATTAAATATTTAATCAGAATGTCTTCTCGTACCACACCATTTGGATTGTTTTCTTCAGTTGGATGGGGAAACTTTAAAGATAAAACGCTATTGAATTTCAATCCAAATTTTTTAGAAAAAAAATGCCGTCTTAGCTTTGAGTGCTTATTTAAACTGATCGAATCAATTCATAGTAAAAAGCAAATAGTAAATAATTTGAAAGTAATGCTGAATCCACAGCTTATTATAAAAAACAAAAGAGTATTTATTTATAATAACGAGCCACATTTTTTGACAAATCATATTTCAATTAAAATGACTTCTGCTTTTCGTTATCTTCTAAAGGTAGCTAAAAAACCTAGCAAATACACAGATCTAGAAAATTCTATGATACAAAATTTTCCAAATTTCAAAAAAGATCAAATAATTAATTATTTATGGGAATTATTTAAAGGGAAGTATTTAGTTTCAAATTTAGAAAATTCTTTTGCTTTTGCTAATCCTAGAGATGCCCTTTTTAAAGAGCTACCTTCATCTGATTTTTTTTTGAAAGATATTGAATTCTTAAAAAAAACTTTACTAGATCTTGAGCAGTATGAAAAAAAAACTTCTGATATTCGTCAAGTTGAAATGATTAGGGATAATATTTCTAAATGGAATAAACAATCTAAAAACCCTATTAGGGTTGATAGTTATTATAATAGCAATGAAATCGTTCTTAATAAAAATGTTCAATTAGCATTAGAAAAAGCTGCAGATTTTTTTGCTAAGGTTTTATTAAAAAAAGAATTGCCTCAGCAACTTGTAAAATTTCACAATTTTTTCACTCAAAAATATGAAACGAGTAGATTAGTACCATTTTTTGAAATAATTGGAAATCCTTATGTGATTGAATTATTAGGCTCTTTCAATTCTAATCTTCCCAAAATTAATCCTATTGATACTTTTCTTTCTTTATCAAGGAAATCGCAACATATCGAATTAGATGAATTTATTAATTCATTATCTCCTTTAACAGCTGATGAAATAGTAAAAATACCTCCTTCGATTGAGATTTTTTTTAACATTGCTGCTAATTGTTCAGAGGCTATTGATAGAGGAGATTTTAAATTAATTATCAAAGGTCTTTCTACTCAAGCTGGAGCAACATTTGGGAGATTTTTATATCTTTGGGATAAGGATCAAAAAAATAAACTAAGTAATTTTATTAAAAAGGAAGAAATGTTACATCCTCAATTACAGTTTGTGGAAGCTTCCTTTTTGCCAGAAGATAGCAAAATTGCTGATGTTTCGAACGGTGAAAAATTAAGATCTTTACAAATGCCACTACATTATTTTGAAGAAGATATAAATACAATTGATTTAGAAGATATCTATATTGGAGCTACAGCCGAGAGAGCTTATATTTTTTCAAAAAAAATGAATAAACAATTGCATTTTTCTCCTAATATTATGACAAATCCACAATTTTTGCCTCTTTCATACAGGATCTTATTAATGATATCTCAATATAATTTTTTTAATTTTTCAGAGTTTATTTTTGAGCCTTTTAGGTTTAGTGCATTTTGCCCAAGAATCACATATGAGAGAGTTGTTTTATCTCCCGCCAGATGGTATTTTGATAATTCTATATTTAAACTAGATGTGAATATTTCTAAGGATAATATGAAAATTGTTATGAAAGAAACATTCAAAAAATTTAAAGTTCCTTCAATAGTTTTTTTGGTTCAAAATGATAATAATTTATTACTTAACTTAGATATACCTAATCATTTTGAAATAATGCTTAAGCATTTTATAAACATTAAAAATATTTTTTTATTAGAACAGGTAATAAAAGAAAGTGATTTGTTTGTAGTAAACGATAATGAAAAACATGTTTGTGAATTTGTTGTCCCTTTAATAAAATCACGTAAAGATTTTTCAGAAAAATCTATTAAAGACTTTCCTTCGACTAAGCAAATAAATGAAGCGAATAGAATTTCTTTGCCAGGGGACAATTGGCTATATACCAAAATTTTTTTACCAGAATTTGATGCCGATATATTTTTATCTAAATATCTTTTCCCTCATCTGAATTATTTAACAGAAAAATATAAAATCGATAAATGGTTTTATATACGTTATAAGGAACAATTATTTCATATCAGATTGCGTATTAATGTTAAAAAACACCCTCACTATTCACAAATCCTTAAGAGTTTCACTCAATGGGCTACTAAACTTTTTGAAAAAAGTATCATTGATGATTTTACAATAAATTCATATGAAAGAGAAATAGAAAAATATGGGGGAGAAAAGTGTTTGCAAATTACAGAAGAGTTTTTTTGTGCAGATAGTATTTGCTGTTGCAAACTACTTTCGTATCAAAATCATCCTTTTCCTATTCATATAGTTGCTAGCTTTGGTATTATAAATATTTTATCTCATTTCTATTCTGATATTGAATCATTAGTAGATTTAATTATTCCAGATGACAGTGAGATGGGTTTACTTAAAGGAATTCGTTGTCACAGCAAAAGAGCTACGGCATTTGTTTTGTCATTATTTTTTTCAGTAGATAGCAAACTCAATAAAGATAATAATATAAAATTTTATGAAACATGTTATTGCAATACTTATTCTAGTTTAAAAAAGGTTGCATCAGAGGTAAATGTATTAGACAAACAAAAAAAAATATTCACTACTAAAAAAAAAATAATTGATAATTTAATTCATATTCATTGCAATCGATTAATGAACTTTTCATATAACCTTGAGATGAAAGCTCGTGTTTCTGCTTTCTATTTTCTAAAAAAAATTATCCAAATAAAAAAAAGATATAATTAATTCTCAATAAAAATTTACTTTTTTGTAAATTATTTATTTATAACAGGACTTCATAGATTTTTTTTGATCTGTTAAAAATTGACTTAGAAAATGGACTACAATAATGATTTATAAAAATCATGCTCGAAACAAAATTAAAATTCTTATATGCTTTTAATCTTTAAAAGCTCAAAAAACTGAAAATATAAGCATTAAATGACATCAACTACCAAGTTAAATCCTCGAAAAACAATTGAAAAGTTAACCAAAGATTTAACAAAAGTACCTTCGCACATTGCTATTATCATGGATGGCAATAGAAGATGGGCAAAAAAAAATAATTTACCTGCAGCAGCAGGACATATTAAAGGAGCTCTCTCTCTAACTAACGTTGTAAAACTTGCTTCTAAATTAAAAATCAAAACTCTAACAGTTTTTGCTTTTTCAACAGAAAATTGGCTTAGATCGAAAATTGAGATCAATGGTCTTATGAAACTTTTTAATCTCTATTTAAAAAAACAGCTAAAATTCATGCAAAAAGAAAAGGTAAAGTTAAGCGTTATCGGTGATTTATCGAAACTTCCTGAAAGTTTACAAAAAGCTTTTAATTCTACTATTGAAAAAACAAAAGATAATGATGTTATTGAGCTTGTAATTGCTGTTAACTATGGATTTAAAGATGAAATGAAAAGAGCAATTCAAAAAATTGTTGAAGACTTTGAGAATAAAAAAATTTCAAAAAATGATATTTCTGAAAATTTAATATCTCA
>SDBV01003206.1_pt1 | contig 24354 bp, 14 predicted proteins | sample 2277081 | NCBI WGS metagenome assembly SDBV01 (sample SAMN10402039, study PRJNA504765) | marine sediment metagenome | isolation source: marine sediment core GS10_PC15, 223 cmbsf | place: Arctic Ocean: Southern Knipovich Ridge | collected 2010 | reverse complement strand
CTCCCTTTTCGACTCGGATGACGACGCGTTGGTGGACCATATTGTGAGTTTTTCGGTGGCAGGGATTGCTGCAGTGCGCGAAGAGTATAAGACAGGCGCAGGTCTTTTGAGGGCCGGGGAGAGTGGATCCGGATGATGTGCATTGCACCATACACGCGCCGCCTGGGCCTATTTGGACAGTGCGCGATTGCGACGTCAATCCTCGCGGGCTGCGTGAGTTTTCCTCCTCCGGAGCGGGGGGTCAACGACTTGGTCTTGTCCGATGCCTTCCGGATGTATGGCCCCACCGCCGAGACGCCGGACCGCTGGTGGGAGCGTTTCGACTCGCCAGCGCTCAACGCACTCGTGGACGAGGCGCTGTCTGAGAATTTCTCGTTGCGGCAGGCGGTGGCGCGGATGGAGCAGGCCGTGGCCGTTGCGCGGCAGAATCGTGCGGCCCTGTTTCCAGAGGCGGACGTCTCGGCCGACTTTAGCGCGACAGCCAATCACCAGGCCACGGGCTCCGGCGCACTCCGCGCTGCATCCACATCTCAGCGCTTGGAGGCCCTCGGCATCCTGTCAGGGGCCCCGCAAACTCGTGCTGCGGGGAACGGCGAAGGGACTATAACGTCCGAGTCCTATGGTCTCGGGATTGCCGCGAACTATGAAGTGGACTTGTGGGGGCGGCTTCGGTCGGGTACGCGGGCGGCCCTGCTGGACGTGTCGGCGACGACGGAAGACCTCTATGCCGCCATGCAAACTGTAGTTGGTCAAGTCGTTCTAACATGGCTCGATCTGTTGCAGGTGCGGCAGACCTTAGACGTAACGCGCGCGCAACTCGAAACGAACCTAACGACGCTCGAGCTGATCGAGCTGCGCTTTTCGAAGGGCCTTGCGACTGCGCTGGACGTTTTTCAGCAGCGTCAAGTGATCGCGCAAACCGAGTCAATTCTGCCTCCCTTGGAATCTCAGCACGAGGTGCTGGCGCACGAACTCGCCGTACTCTTGGGCAAAGCGCCGCGGACGCCGCTCGAACTGGGAGGCGACGCCTTTCCAGAGCCGGGCCCCTACCCCCACTATGGGCTTCCCGCGGACCTCCTGGCGCGCCGGCCCGATGTACGCGCTGCGGGCTTACGTCTGCAGGCGGCTGACTGGCGCGTATCGGTTGCGAAGGCGGATCGTTTGCCCGCCCTGTTCCTCGCCGGCGGGTTCAGCTTCAGTGGCGACGAATTCGACATGATCTTCGACAATTGGCTGGCCACGCTTGCCGGCAGCCTCACGGGACCCGTTTTTGATGCAGGACGGCGCCGGGCGGAGGTGGAGCGCACACAGGCGGTCGCAAACGAGCGATTGGACGCCTATCGGCTTGTGGTGCTCACGTCGATAGGAGAAGTGGAGAATGCCTTGGTCCAGATGGATCGTCAACAGGCCTTTATCGATGCCTTGGGACGACGGCTCGAAGCCGCGAACAATTCTCACACAGAGGCCCTCAATCGGTATCGAAAGGGCTTAAACGATTATCTGCCGGTCTTGACGGCATTAACAGTTGCACAGAATCTAGAACGCAGCACAGTCGGAGCAGAGCACGATCTCCTGGTCTTTCGCGTGCAATTGCATCTCGCACTCGGAGGAGATTGGATGGTGTCGATGCCGCCCGGAGCACTGGAGGTAGCAGGGGAATGAGCGAGAGTACCGGCACAAATGGGCCCAGGCGAGCGCCTAGGCCGGCACGCATACTACTGGGTGGTCTCAAAGTGGTCCTCCCCCTGGCGGTGGCGGCGGCCGCCTTATTCACCTACCGCTCGATGATGGCGACAGCGCCCCAGGCGACGCGCAATCCACCACAGCGGCAGGCACGGCTGGTCGAGGTCGTTCCCGCAAAGCTGTTCAGGGACCGTATACGCATTAACGCGCGCGGCGTGGTCAAGCCCGCATTTGACGTCACCCTCAGCCCGCAGGTCGCCGGCGAGGTAATCGAACTCAGCGAGGACCTCGTTCCGGGGGGGCGGTTCAGCGAAGGCGATGTATTGCTGCGGCTCGATCCGCGGGACTACAACTACGCGGTACAGGAACGAGAGAGTGAGGTGACGCGCGCGCGCGCAGGCCTAACTCTGGAGGAAGGCAACCAAGACGTCGCTTTACGCGAATACGAACTCTTGGGTCAAGAGCTCTCAGACGCGGACAAGGTATTGGTCTTTCGCCAGCCGCAACTGGAGACGGCAAGAGGCGACTTGGCCGCGGCCGAGGCCATGCTGCGTGACGCCCGGCTCGATTTGGAGCGCACGAGCGTCGTCGCGCCCTTCGACGCCCTGGTCACTACTGAATACGTGGATCTTGGTTCGAGCCTGAGCACCCAATCTACTATCGCAAGACTCGTGGGCACCGACACTTTTTGGGTTGAGTTGCATATCGCCCAGGCGGACCTGCGTTGGGTCATCTTGCCCACGGAAACCACCGAAGGTTCACAGGTCACACTACGCTACCCTGGCGTGTGGGCACACAACGAGTTCCGAACGGGCCGGGTGATTCGCCTACTGCCGGAGCTTTCAGAAAAAGGCAGCATGGCTAGGCTGCTCATGGCGGTGGACGATCCTCTGGCGCTAAAACCCGAGAACTCGGATCTGCCTCCTTTGCTTATTGGACAGTCTCTTGCATCGGAAGTGACAGGCAAGACAATAGACGGCGCAATTCGTGTGGCCCGTGAGTTCGTGCGTGACGGCGATCGCATTTGGATCATGAATGAAGCCGGAAAGCTCGAGATTAGAGCGCTGGAGATTCTCTATCGTGAGAAGGACTTCTTCATCACAACTTCGGGCGTAGAGGAAGGCGAGCGCATAGTCGCCACGGACATGGCCACGGCCACGGAAGGAATGCCGCTTCGCACGGAGACTGGCGGTCCGCCGATGGACAAGCCCAAGACACAAGCGGCCGACCCGGGAGCGGATTCGTGAGTGACAATATTGCGAAGGGGCCTATTGCGTGGATGGCCGCCCATGGCGTCGCCCCGAATATACTGATGACCGTCTTCATTCTGGGTGGCTTCTATATGACCACCCAGATTAAGCAGGAGATATTCCCGAACTTTCAGAGAGACACGGTCACTATCAGCGTCCCATTTCCCGGCGCAAGCCCGGAAGAAGTCGAGGAGGGCGTGATCCTCTCCATCGAGGAGGAAGTACGCGCGATAGATGGCGTGAAGGACGTGTCCGCCACCGCCTACGAAGGCCGCGCCAGAGTCACCATCGAAGTACTCGCCGGGGCCGATCTTCAGCGCGTGCATCAGGACATTAAGCAGGCCGTGGATCGCATAGATACGTTTCCGGAAGATACCCGGGAAGAGACAATATCGGTCAGCTCCTATCGAATGTCGGTAGTGCAAATAGAGCTCTATGGCGACGTAAGCGAGTGGACCTTGCGTCAGGCCGCCGAACAAGTGCGCGATGGCTTCCTTCAGCATCCCGAGATCACCCAGGTGGATTTCATGGGCGCCCGGGAGATGGAAATCCACATCGAGATCCCTCTGGCGACGCTTCGCGAATACGGGCTGACTCTCTCGGAAGTGGGGCGCGTGATACGAAATTCCGCGCTGGATCGGTCTGGCGGCTCGATAGAAACGAGAGCGGGGGAAATTCTGCTGCGCGTGCAGGAGCGCCGGGAATGGGCCCGGGAATATGAGAGTATCCCGATTATCGCGCCAGCCACCGGGGCCATCGTGCGCCTCGGGGACATCGCCACCATCCGTGAGGGTTTCGAAGAAACGGACACCTTCGCTACTTTCAATGGCATGCGCGCGATCGGCATCAATGTATTGAGGGTCGGTGACGAAACGCCGATTGGGGTATCGGATGCGGCGATGGAGAGCCTGCCCGGTATCATGGCCTCTCTTCCGCCTGGGATCTACTACACCATTACCGATGACAATTCGGAAATCTACCGGCAACGCCTCCAACTGCTCCTGAAGAACGGCTTTCTCGGACTTTGTCTCGTTCTTCTCATTCTCGCGCTCTTTCTGGAATTCAAGCTCGCCTTCTGGGTGGCAATGGGCATACCGATCTCATTTCTGGGAGCGCTTCTGTTTCTGCCGTTCTTCGATGCCTCCATCAACATGGTGTCCATGTTCGCCTTCATATTGGCGTTGGGCATCGTCGTGGACGACGCCATCGTGGCGGGCGAGAACATCTACGAACACCGGCAGCGGGGGGACGGTCTCTTCAAGTCCGCCGTCCTCGGCGCGCGGGACATCGCGATGCCGGTCAGCTTTTCAATATTGACAAACATCGTTGCCTTTCTGCCTCTATTCTTCATACCTGGCTCCTTCGGAAAAGTATGGTCCGTCATTCCGGTCGTAGTCATCACGGCCTTCCTCATCTCATGGATCGAGGCGCTCTTTATCCTGCCCGCCCACTTGGCCCATGTGCGGGAATCGGAACGCAAAGGAATAGCACGCAGGCTGCACGCGATTCAGCGCCGCATTGCAGGCGGCATGAACTGGGTCGCCCACAGCCTCTACGAACCCTTCCTCGATGCCGCCCTGCGGTGGCGCTATCTCAGCATCGCGGTCATGGTGCTGATTTTGACCGTGGTCCTCTCAATGCCGCTGAGTGGCCGAATGGGATTCATTCTTATGCCGCAGATCGAAGGCGAGTACGCCCAAGTTACGGCGCGCCTGCCTGTGGGGGCCTCGGTAGAAGCCGCCGTGCCGGTACGCGACCGTCTCGTGGCGGCTGCTGAAGCAGTGATCAGGGACAACGGCGGCGACGCGCTCGGGAAGGGCGTATTTGCCATCGTGCAAGAGAACGAAATCGAGGTGGATGCCTATCTTGTGGAGTCGAGCCTGCGAGAGCTTTCTACCGCTCAGGTGACCCAATTGTGGCGTGAGCGCTTGGGAGGAGAGATTCCGGGCCTCGAGATGTTGCGCTTCACAGCCGACGCGGGAGGCCCAGGCCGCGGCCCGAAACTCTCCGTGGAACTTTCGCATCGCGACGTGCCGACCCTAGAGCGGGCGGCGGAACAGTTGGCCGAAAAACTCAGCCTGTTCTCCAATGTGAAAGACGTGGACGACGGCTACGCGCTGGGCAAGGTACAGCTTGATTTTAAGGCGAATGATGAAGCGCGAAGCCTGGGGCTTGATGCGGGCAGCATCGCGCAGCAGGTCCGCGCCAGCTTTTACGGCGTCGAGCCCATCCGTCAGCAGCGTGGGCGCAACGAGGTCACGGTCAAGGTGCGCCTGCCTGAATCCGAGCGCAGCAACGAAGCCGACGTCGAGAACCTCGTGCTATTCACGCCTGATGGTGGAGAGGTGCCGCTGTATCAAGTTGCGGAAGTTGAGCGTGGCCGCGCGTACACCACGATCGATCGCCGGAATGGCCGGCGCGTAGTCACAGTGACCGCAAATGTCGAACCCGTCAGTGAAACCGGCAAGGTCCTCGCCACGCTCACGGACGAACTGCTCCCCGAAGTCATGGCGAACTTTCCCGGTCTCAGCTATTCCTTCGAAGGACGCCAGGCCGATATGCGCGATGCCGTGCAGTCCTTCTATTACACATGCAGCATCGCGCTGTTCGCTATCTTCGTGCTTTTGGCAGTGCCGTTCCGCAGCTACATTCAGCCGCTCATCGTTATGACGGCCATCCCCTTTGCCGTGGTCGGTGCCATCATCGGCCACCTCATCATGGGCTTCTCTCTGTCCATGATCTCCATCATGGGCATCATCGCGCTGTCGGGCGTCGTGGTCAATGGCGGACTCGTGATGGTCTGCTTTGCGAACCAGCAGCGGCAGAAGGGCCTCAACGCCAGGGTAGCAATCATCCAGGCCGGCGTTCGCCGGTTCAGGCCGATTCTGCTTACGACCATGACGACCTTTGGCGGACTCGCACCGATGATTCTCGAGACGAGCCGGCAGGCGAGGTTCCTGGTCCCGATGGCCATTTCCTTGGGATATGGCATCGTCTTCGCCACCTGCATAACCCTCATCCTTGTCCCTTGCCTCTACATAGTCGTTGAGGATGTGCTCAGCCTGCCTCACACGGTCCGCAGGCTCCTTTCGGAAGACGTACCGGGGGACCTCGAGCCTACGATCATGGACAAGATCATAGAGTAGATTGGCCGGCCATGCATCGCAGGATGGCGGCGTTTGCGCTATCCCCCCAGCGCGCCGCCTTCAGCGGGATCCACGGCTTCCAGACCATCGAGTTCCACCTTGATGTGCCGCCATCGCCCCCTTAGGAACACTGTACCGGCTAACAGGAATCGCACGACGGCAGCTGCGAGGATGGCCGTCCACACCGTGGTCGCTGTCAAGACGCTGAAGTGGTTCACCAAAGCGCAATAGCCGAGCAGGACGCCGATCTGGGCGATTATGATGATGAACATAGGCGACTTTGTATCTCCAGCGCCCATGAGGCCGCCAAAACACGTCTGCGCAATGACGGTGAAGAACCCGGCGAAGGCCAAGAATCGAAGCATCCCTATGCCCATTTCGAGGACGGGTCCTTCCGCCATATCGGATATGCTTAGGAGGCGCGCGGGGTAGAACCAAAACACAAAACCCAACGCGATTGCCCAGAGCGCTCCCCCCAACGCCGCCGTGAGTACGCATCGCTTGCCTCGGGCGGGGTCGCCTGCGCCGATATTCTGTCCGATGAGGGTGTTCGAAGCCGCGCTCAAGCTAAACCCGACCCAATTAAAAAAGGAGAACAACTGGATGTAGCCGACGGTATAGGCCGCCTGGGCCGTCACGCTCTCCTTGAGCGAACCCAGCATCGACATAATAATTACGCCCACCAGTGTCATTAGAAGCGACATAATGCCGGTCGGCAAGCCGATACGCGTGACGGATTTGAGGACGTCGAGGTCTAAGCGGAGTGTGTACCGTTTCGGCGGGCGAATCACCATCTTTCCGTGATAGATGAGAGCGAGGGCGATGCACAGGCTCGGTACTGGACCCACGATGAAGCCCCAGGCCGCGCCCAAAACACCCAGATCGAAGACCGTGATCAGCACGACACTGACGGAGACGTTGCACACCGTTGAGATGATGCCCAATACCAGCGGAGTTCTTACGTCGCCGCTGGCCTGAAACGCTCGATTCACCAGGAGCAGCAGCATCAGCGGAGCGCCCCCGAGTAGGACGGTACGCAAAAAGGGTAGCGCGTGCTCCCGGACCTCAGGCGCCGTATTCATCCAGACCAACGCCTGCGGGGCCATGAAGTAGCCCAACGGCAGCAGGAAGAAAACGAGAATTAGAAACGTCGCTTTGAAGGTTTCGTAGACAAGCCGGCTAAGCGCATCGCTGTCTTGGCGTCCCGTGTAACGCGCGATGTGTATGGCCATGCCCTGAAGCAACGCGATGAACAGGGTGATGGAGAGAAAGAACAGCATCATGGCCACGCCGAAGGCCGCGAGGCCCTCCTTCCCCACGTAATGACCGACCAGGCTCTGGGCCACGAGGACATTTAGACCCCGTGCGACCTGGGCGCCCACGAAGGGCCATGTTAGTTTCCAAACAGATCGGCGAACACTGCCGGACACTAATTCTCTGTCGAATTGCTGCATAGGAGGGAAAGGACAAGAACTCCTGATTCACCCGCGGCCCGGAGGCCAACAGTTGACCATAGCACTCAGCGCAGGCACAACGCTAATTTCTCAGTATTTTCACTGCAATTCGGCAGAGGTAGACGGGTGTTAACTGGACTTGGCCGAGATGCAGCGCGCGGCCGGGTGGGCAGCTAGCAGCCAGGTGGGTGGCTATTCAGCGATGAAGGTCTCGCCCGTTTCCGGGGAAGGCGCGGTATCTGGTGGTTTGGCGTAGCGGTCTCGGAGGAGGACTATGGCCCCGAGTAGAATCACGAAGCCTTGGGTGGCCCAGAAGGCGATGGTGGCGGTCTGGATGCCGGAGGTGAAGCCGTAGGCGTGTAGACCCACGCCGAGGAGGTTGACGTACCACCAGGAAAAGGCGACGACGCAGCCGGTGAAGACGGCGCAGAGGTGGATGCCCATGTCGCGGATGTATTTGCCGTTGCGAGCGTGGAGGGTGGCGAGCATGCAAAGGCAAATCAACGCCGCGCCGTTCTCTTTGGGGTCCCAGCCCCAGAAACGGCCCCAGCTGTAGTTGGCCCAAATCCCGCCGAGCACGGTGCCCACGAAGGAAAAGAGGAGGCCGAAGCAGATGGTGCCGTAGACCATGCGCGTGATGGATTGGTAGAAACCGCTATCGCCGCGTTTGAGGCCGAGGATCTTGCCCACGATGTAGACGTGGGAGATGCCGGCCGCCAGCATGCCGGCCGCGTAACCCACGCTGATGATCGTCACGTGGGTCGCGAGCCAGAAGTTGGTGTCGAGTACGGCCGTCAGCATCGGCATGGTGTCTTCTTTGTTCGTGATCTCGTAGCGGTTCGCGATGAAGATGCCCACGACGCCCAGAAATGCCGCAACTGAGATCGCTATCCGCTGGCGGTTGACGTATTCCATGAACACGGCGCTCAGGACGGCCACGGCCGTGATGAAGAGGACGGTCTCGTATAGGGTGGTGACGGGCGGTCTGCCGCGAATGATGCAGCGTAGCGTAATGCCGGCGACCAGTAGCGCCAGGGGCACGGCCACGCTGACGGCCGTCGCCCGCGCGAATAGTTTGCTGCGCAGATTGAACCAGGACACCGCGGCCACCAGAAAACTCAGCACGAAGAGGACTTGGGCGTAGTAGAAGAGTTTGGCGCGGTAGTACGATACTTCGAGAACGATCGCGCCGTATTCGCCGCGCGTCTCAGCGCGGCCGACGGCCAGGCGGTGGTATTCGTTGAGCGCCTGTTTGAACGCAAGTTGGTTGTCGTAGGTCACCGCGAGGCGCTCGAGCGCGGCGAAGACGGCCAATTCCTTCTCGTCGTGACGCTCGACTGTAAACGTCTTCTGGACCAAGGCCCCGGGCGTAAGCCATTCGGTCTCCGTCGAATCGCCCGGCGGGATCAGCGCGAGCGCGGTCGAGGAACGGGTGGCGTGGTCCAAGGGGTGCATGAAGTGCTTGAAGGCCTCGACTTTCTCCTGCGCGCTGCCGGCCTGGCTGAGTTCGCTGATCGCCGCTTGCAGCTCGCGGTTCTTGCCGATAACGTCGCTGATCGAAAGGCCCTCGGCGCCTTCGGGAAAGATGCTGGCGGCCAGCGCGCTCTCACCCGTCTCGAAGGGCTCCTTCATGGCGTCGAAGTATTGGGTTACGTTCTCAAACTCGATGACCGCGTGGGCAAGCGCGAGGACCATCGCCTCAAGCGGCGTGCGCTGGTTGCTCTTCAGCTCGAAGGCCATCTGGGCGCGGCGGATGAGTTCATCGCGCGCGTTATTCGATGTCAGCTCGTTGTAGCTGTAACGGTCGCGCTGTTTGTCGTGACGCGCGGCGCCGATCGTGCTGATTACGTTTGCGTCGTCGACAATAAAGTGCGGGTAGTCTTTGGCGACTTCGGGATAGAACAGGCAGTCGAGAAGCCATTCCATCGGCGTCAGGGTTCCCGCGCCATCGGGCAGCCTGAGTTTGCGGATACCGTTGAGGCGCAGCAGCAGGAAACTCGCGTAGGTATCGAGGGGTTTCACGCGGCCTTGGTCCAAAATCGGGACGGTCGCGAACTTGTCGAGCGTCTCCTCGTCCCACTGCCCGGCGCTGGCGGGCGGGGCCGCGTACGCAGGCATGGCCGCGAGCACCAGGAGCACAGCCGCCGTGAATGCCGTCAGCATAATGCGCTTCATTCGGTGCGCCTCCTGGCCTCGGTCTGCATATAGATCCCGAGCCTCTGCAAGAAATGGACCAGCATCCCTATGCTGACGATGACGCATGACACCAAGGGCCACTGGTCCGAGGGGTTCCGGACCACTTCAAAACCGGTGTACTGACGGCCGTCTGGCGTCGTCCCCATGGTGGTTTGGAAGAAGGTGTATCCCTTGCGCCGCAGAGGGTGGTTCATCCAAATGCGAACCTTCTCCTCCGAATCGCCCTCGATTCTTGTGACATCCGACTCGTAACTCGCGGCCATAGTCGTCCCCGCATGGACTATGTGCCGAATCTCGTCCGCGCGGACCACGAAGGGCGCCCTGTAAGTTTTATGGACCAGCTTGAGCGTGTAGTAAACGTCGCCCGCGCGCACCGTCAACGGTTCCACAGAGGCCCCCCACAGGATGCCGTCAGTCGTTTCGCCGGTCGAAGGATTGGTCACAGACACGTAGGCGCCCGGAAAGCTCTGCTCCGATTCCTTCCCAACCGGGAGCGATTGAAGATGAAAGCCGTCGACGACCCCCGCGTCGTTTGCCGCGGCCCCAGAAGCCCGGACCGGCCGCGAATTGGTCATGTAATTGCTCACCCGAACTTCAAAGGGCAGTGCGTCGGAGTAGAAGACCCGGCCGTCTCCCGGGCCCAAGTCCTCGATCTGCTTGTCCGGGATTCGTTGCAGCGTTGCCCCGGTCGCGGGCTTGCCGATCTCGATGTTCCAGTCATGGTAACTCTGGAATACGTCTGACATCTCGCCGGTATACAGCGTCATGCTGCCGCGGTCGGAGAAGTGGTAGGTCACGCCCGCGCTGGCGAGCATGACCAGCACGCCGATGTGCGTGATGAGGACGCCGGGACGCCGCCAGTTCGTGCGCATGCGGACGAGTCCGCCGCAGATGAGGTTCACGCCGAACACCGCCATAAGCAAATAGCCCCCAGGCAGCGGGATGGCGATGGGGCCGAGTTGGTGCACGACGAACATCGAACTGAAATACTTGGTCTGCGCCTCATAGAGCCCGTGGTCGATCTGGTAGAGCGTCCCAAAGAGGATCAGCAAAAAGAACAGGATGAAGATCGCGACCGCAAGGGCGTAAGAGGCGAAGAACGCGAAGACCTGTTTGAGCAGATTATTCATAGGTTATGTGATCTTGTATAGATCCAGTCTATTTGGCTTCGATGCTGGCGCAAAAAGCGATGAAGTTGTCCCTGTTCGCGTTGGCCAGCTGCTCCGGCGCAATAAGTCTAATGAAGATGCTCTGTCCATCGAGCTCGGCCGACGCCCCCAAAAGCACATGCCCGGTGAGAGGCTGGCCCCCCATCCCCGTATACGTGCCCTTGGCAGTCACCAAAGGCCCCTGCCCGCCCATAGGCTCGATCCTAGGCAGAAGATCCAGCCCGCCCTCACCGGTCGGCTGGTCTCCCATCTGCGTCAGCCACCGGTTCATATTGCCCAACGGCCCCCCCGCCGTACCCGTAAGCACAACCACGTAACACTCACCCGCCTTGTCCTCACCAAAAGAAAGCGTAACGACCCGCATGGGCGAAGCCCCGACCTCCTCCCACCCATCCGGCAGCTCCCAACTAAAACCACCCTCAGATGCCGAAGGCGCTGACGCTTCGGAAACGGCGGCGGCGACATCGCTGACGGTGGGATGATCGGGTGGCAAGCCGGGCTCTTCAGAAACGGCGGTATCTTCGGCGGCACTGGCTTGGGCCGCATCCGTGACCCGAAGCGATTCTGCGAAATGCGTGAACTTGTCCTTTTGCGCGCCGACAACGTCCTTCGGGCCGATCATCTTGATGAACACGGAGCGGTCCGGGGTCTCCACTAGAGCGCCGATGAGACGGTAGCCTTCCTTGGGTGCGCCCTGAACCATTCCGCTGAATGCGCCTTCGAAATCCACGACGATCCCTTCGCTACCCAGGATGACGACGCGCGTCTGCTCAGCGAACTCTTCCTCGGTGAAATCCTTTTGGCCCATCTGGCCGCGCCAGCGGTTCGCGTTCATAAAGAGACCGCCCCCGGCGACGCTGACGTAACATTCCGCCTCGCCGGCGGGGCCGACCAGGAAATTGGGATTGCGAAACTGCGTGGACGCGACCTGCGTCCAGCCGTCGGGGGTATGGAACTCAAACAGTGAGGGACCAGCCGCCGCCGCCTGTATCCCCGGGGCCGTTCGTGGCAGAGCGCGTGCAAAACGCTCTTCGCTGGTCGCGCTTATGCGCGGGACAGGTTGGTGCTCGCTTCGTTCAACGGTGTCCGTGATTTCTACACGGTCGGCAGGCCTGCCGCAAGCGGTGAGCAACAAAATACAGGCGAGAACTGAAACGCCATGATGGAAATATCGCATTACACTCCGTTCAGGGGGGGGCTGCCTCAGGTTCCAGCCGCTATCCTAACCCGCAAAACCGCCCTCATTCAATAACCCGCGATCTCAGACCCCATTCCCAACCTTCTCGCACACCTGTTCCCGGGCACCCCGTGCGCGCAAGGCGTATGCCAAGTTCGTCAAGTCCGCCGAAACCCTTATGAATACAGGGCTTAGTTGGCTCCCCCATGGATCCGGACCCGAACAGCGGCGCAACATATGGCCGCGGTTCGATTCGACCAGCAATGCAACTAGTCTCCCACAGTAAGGGTCTGCGAAGCAACCAATGTCCAGAGAGAGACAAGGGCACGCAGGATCCCTCCCACAGCGAGGACCCCGAAGCAACCAATGTCCTGGCGGTGACAAGGGTTGCGCTTTGCGCCTTCTCAACCTGTGGACTTCCTTGCGAAGTGCGAGTACGACGAGTGCGTACGGCGCTATCGTGCCAATGCGTCCGAAATATTCGCGTGGGACACCACTCTTCGCTTCAACAGTTGAAATCTGCGCCAGCTTCTGATTAGATCGACAATCGCCGTCCTGAAGATCATAATTGGCTGGCGTCGGCTGTGTTTTCTGGATCCCGCAAGAGTTGTGTCACGCACTCGGATGCGGGGGACGGACCAAAGTTTCTGGAGGTACTCATCGTGAAGGCGCGCTCGGAAAAGCATTGGCACCAAATCCTAACCATCGCGGCGGCGTTCATCCTCTGCGTGACGAACCAGGCGTTGGCGCAGCAAGGCGCTCGCGATGGCGAATGGCGCAGTTTTGGCGGCGATCCGGGGAACACGAAATACTCGCCCCTCGACCAGATCAACCGCGACAACTTCCAGGATCTCGAAGTTGCGTTTACGTGGGCGTCTATCTCCACGAAAGTGACCAAGGACAATCGGCGCATCCGGGCGGGACAGTTCAAGGCCGTCCCCATCATGATCGACGGCATACTGTACGTGAGCACGGCCATCAGCCAGGTCGCCGCCATCGACGCCGGGACCGGTGAGACTGTCTGGGAATACGATCCCAAATCCTACGAGCGGCTGCGCCGGCCAGCGAACCTCGGTTGGCAGCATAAGGGCGTCGCCTACTGGAGCGACGGCGACGATGCCCGAATCATCCATACTTCGCACGACCTGAGACTCATCGCCCTCAATGCGAAGACCGGCGAGCTTTATCCGGATTTCGGAGAAGACGGAATCGTCGACCTGAGCACAAGCCTCGGCAAGCCCGTGACTGGAAGCATCATCACAAATGCCGCGCCCGCCGCCATTTGCGGCGACACCATCATAACCGGGCACGTGGTGGCCGACGGTGTAGCCGTTAAGGAAGGCGCGCCGGGGCATATCCGGGGATTCGACGTGAAGACCGGCGAGATGAAGTGGATCTTCCACACCGTCCCGCAAGAAGGCGAATTCGGAAACGACACTTGGGAGGATGGTTCGTGGAAGTACACCGGCGCGGCCAACGTGTGGTCGATGATGGCGGTCGATGAAGAACTCGGGTATGTCTATCTTCCCCTTGGCACGCCCACCAGCGACTACTACGGCGGCCATCGTCTGGGAGACGGGCTGTTCGGCGAGAGCGTCGTCTGCCTGAACGCCGAAACCGGGGAGCGCGTTTGGCACTTTCAGGCGGTCCACCATGGTCTGTGGGACTACGACTTCCCGACGGCGCCGAGCCTGATGGATATCACTGTCGATGGCCGCGAAATCAAGGCACTCGCCCAAATCAGCAAACAGGCCTTCACCTACGTTTTTGACCGCGTCACCGGCGAGCCGGTCTGGCCTATTGAAGAGCGTGAAGTCCCCGCCAGCACCGTGCCCGGCGAACGCGCCGCGAAGACCCAGCCCTTCCCGACGAAGCCGCCTGCGTACGATCGCCAGGGGCTTATGGAAGAGGACCTCATCGACTTCACGCCCGAATTGCGCGCCGAAGCCCTGGAGATTCTTGCGAACTATACGCCCTCGGTCCTGTTCACGCCTCCGAAGCTCGACAGCGATCCCAAGCCCAACATAAACATGCCTGGCGACGGCGGTGGCAGCAACTGGCCGGGCGCGGCGGTCGATCCTGAATCGGGCCGTCTCTTTGTTCCTTCGTTTACGCGGCCGGTGGTATTCACCCTTGGCAAGCCCGACCCAAACCGCTCGAACCTGAGCTACACGCCGGTGAAATGGGCCCAAGGCCTCCCTGGACCCCAGGGTCTGCCGCTCGTAAAGCCGCCTTACGGACGAGTCACCGCCATAGACATGAGTAAAGGCGACCACGCCTGGATGCAGCCCCATGGCGACGGACCCAAGAACCACGACGCCCTCAAAGACCTCAATCTACCACCCCTTGGAAGCTTCGGGCTCTACGGGCCGCTCGCGACCAAGACGCTCCTGTTTGTGTCGGGTGGCGGACGCGATCTCGATCGAGGCGGCGGCTGGCGCAGCATGAGCGCGTATGACAAAGCTACGGGCGAGTATCTCGGAGCGGTCGCTCTGCCCAGACCCATCAGCGGGAATCCCATCACCTACATGCATCAGGGCAAACAGTACATTGCGTACACAGCGGGCAGCGGCCGTTCGAATCCGGAACTCATTGCGCTCAGCCTGCCGTAGGTGCGCCCCGCGAGAGGCCGTCGTAGGGGCCGTGTTTCCAGGCGAGACGGCACGTCACAGACGGGACTTTCTGCTGGGCGCGATGACTGAGACTGCTAAAGAGCATCTTCCGTCGCTGCCAAGTCAGCGCTTGACATTACCTTCTCAGGAGGGATGTACACTGGCTAACTAACCATACGCCCACAGGTCATGGGTTCGAATCCTGCCCCCGCTACTACGCACCGAACCTTCGTAATCTCCGGGCGTGGGCCAACGCTTCGGACATCAGATACTTCGCAGGAAACAACCCCAGACCTCCGGTGCGATGTTGTCAGCCGTCAAGTTCGCTACGATATTGAGGCTTCGATAGATCCAATGAGAGCACTTTCTGATGATTTTGGGCATCACTGAACTCTATGTAGTGGATGCAGGAGGATCAATGTCTTCAGTGCGGATGAATATCTGCGAGGCACAACCGTAAATCAGGAGAGCTGAACCTCGGCTGAGTTTCTTGACCATACGCGGCCCACTGGCTACGATATAGGATTCCGGCCAGAAAGATACTGTCGGCGCGAAGGATTGCGTTCCCGAATGGCCTTCGGTCATGAACACGGAGATACACAACGATGGCACTGAAAACAGGCGATGACTTCATTGCGTCGATAAAGTCCCTAGGCCTCGAGGCCAATGTTCTGGGCGAAAAGACCGGCGATCTAACCGAGCATCCGCTGGTGGCGCCGTCGATGCGTTCGGTCGCGACGACCTACGACTGCGCGTTTTCGGAAGATGACGAGACCCGCAACCTGTTCCGCGCGAAGTCGTCACTGACGGGGCAGGAGATTAACCGTTTCACACACCTCCACCAGAGCACCGACGATCTGATGAGCAAAGTGAAGATGCAGCGGAGATGCGCCAATGTGACGTGCTGCTGTTATCAGCGTTGCGTGGGCTGGGACGCCGCCAACGCCGCGTTTAGCGTGACCTACGAATGCGACGAGCAACACGGAACCGACTACCACCAGCGATTTCGAGAGTTCTGGAAGCGGGTCCAATCCGAGGACATCGTCGTCGACGGCGCGATGACGGATCCAAAGGGTGATCGGAGCAAACGGCCCAGCGGGCAGTCCGACCCGGACCTGTTCTTGCGCGTCGTCGAGCGCAAGAGCGATGGCGTGGTCATTCGCGGGGCTAAGCTCCATCAGACCGGGATGCTGAACTCGCATGAGATTTTGGTCATGCCGACCCTGGCGATGCGCGAGGGAGAAGAGGATTGGGCCATCTGCTGCGCGGTGCCCACGAATTCAGACGGCGTGCGTTTCGTGCTCGGACGCCAGGCCAGCGACCGGCGCAAGCTGGACGACCAGCCGATCGATATCGGCAACTCCCAATACGGCACGCATGAAGTCATGACGGTGTTCGACAACGTCTTTGTGCCCGAGGAGCGCATCTTCATGAACGGCGAAATCGATTTCAGCGGGATGTTTGTGGAACGGTTTGCCGGGTACCACCGGCAGAGCTACGGCGGGTGCAAACCCGGCCTCGGCGATATCCTCATAGGCGCCACGGCCCTGATTTCCCGCATGAACGGCGTGGAGAAGGCATCGCACATCCGCGACAAGATCGTCGAGATGATCCATCTGAACGAGACGTTATACTGTTCCGGGATCGCGTGCTCGGCGCTGGGTCAGCCAACGGCGGCAGGCAATTACATGATCGACCTGTTGCTGGCCAATATCTGCAAACTCAACGTGACCCGGTTTCCCTTCGAGATAGCGCGGCTGGCCGTCGACATCGCGGGCGGCCTCATCGCCACGCTGCCCTCGGCCGCGGATTTCGACAATCCCGAGACCGGGCCATACATCAGGAAGTATCTGGCCACGGTCGATGGCGTGGATCCCATCGACCGGGTGAAGGTGCTGCGGTTGATCGAAAACCTGGTCACGGGCCCAGGCGCGGTGTCCTACCTGATCGAATCGATTCACGGTGCAGGGCCACCCCAAGCCCAACGGATCATGATAGGCCGTCAGGCCGATATCGAAGGGAAGATCGAAAAGGCGATGAAGCTAATCGGAATCGACTGAGGGCCTGTGAAGATAGTGGGGGCAGGATTCGAACCTGTCTGCTGGTCCACCGGTTTTCGGCATCTATACAGCAGATGCAGGAAGATCAATGTTTTCAGTGCGGATGAATACTTGCTAGGCACAGCTGAAGAAGACCGGAGATGCCGCGCCCTACTCTTCGCTGACAAGCGCGCCGTTTGATCTATTGAAAACTGCGTTCATTCTGCCTTGCATTGGCAATCCGAATTCGCTGTACCAATACAAGCTCTTACCTCCCTCAGCGAAGGCCCCTGAAGACAACCCCATGTTGTGCCACATTGATCCTTGACCAGCATATGGTGTAAGTTCAATGGTGCCAACGCATAAGAGCGTCTGCGAGGCATACTGTATTTATGTTCAGCACGAGGAGTAGTATCCATGGCGAAAGTGCAAGAAGCGGCCCCGTCAAAACCCAAGTTGGACCCCACCAAGTTGAAGGACTGGGAGATTGCGGCGGTGGCCGAACGCAGTATGAAAACTGTTTACAAACTCGCGGAAGAGATGGGGGTCGAACAGGAAGAACTTCTGCCCCACGGCCACCACGTCGCCAAGCTCGATTTCACACGCATTCTTAACCGCCTCAAAGATGAGCCCGACGGCAAGTACATCGACGTGACGGCCATCACGCCCACCCCCTTGGGCGAAGGCAAGTCCACGACCACCATGGGATTGGTGCAGGGACTCGGCCTCATAGGCAAACGCGTCACCGGCGCCATCCGCCAACCCTCAAGCGGGCCAACCTTCAACATCAAAGGCTCCGCCGCGGGCGGGGGACTGAGCCAGTGCATTCCTCTCTCCGAATTCAGTTTGGGATTGACGGGCGACATCGACGCTATCAACAACGCCCACAACCTCTCCATGGTCGCCCTAACCAGCCGCCTCCAGCACGAGTTTAACTACAGCGACGACGTATTGGAAAGAAAGGGTCTCAAGCGGCTCGACATCGATCCGCGCAACCTCAACGTCGGCTGGACCATCGACTTCTGTGCCCAGGCCCTGCGCGAAGTCGTCCTCGGAATTGGCGGGAAGATGGACGGCTTCATGTTGCGCTCAGGGTTCCAGATTACGGTCTCCTCGGAAGTCATGTCGATTCTCGCCTTGGCCTCAAGCGTGCGCGATCTGCGCGAGCGCATGGGAAAGATCGTCGTCGCCTTCGACAGATCCGGAAAGCCCATCACCACCGGCGACCTCGAGGTCGCCGGCGCCATGACGGCCCTCATGTACCGGGCCATCAACCCCAACCTCATGCAGACCATCGAGGGACAGCCCGTCTTGGTCCACGCCGGCCCCTTCGCCAACATCTCCATCGGTCAATCGTCCGTTGTCGCCGACCGCCTCGGTCTGAAACTCGCCGATTATCACGTTACCGAAAGTGGTTTCGGCGCCGACATTGGATTCGAGAAATTCTGGAACCTCAAGTGCCGCTTTAGTGGCCTCACACCCAACTGTATCGTCATTGTGGCCACGATCCGGGCCCTGAAGATGCACGGGGGCGGCCCGCGGGTTATCCCCGGAAAGCCGCTGGACAATGCCTATATCACGTCGAACCCCGCGCTGGTCGAGAAGGGGCTGGCCAATCTCATGGCCCATATCGAGACCGTGCAGAAAAGCGGCGTCGAACCCGTCGTCTGCATCAACCACTTCTACACGGACTCGGACGACGAGGTGAACGTCGTTCGGCGCGCGGCCGAGGACGCCTGCGTCCGCACGGCGGTCTCCAAGCACTGGCAACACGGTGGAGAAGGGGCCGTGCAACTGGCTGAAGTCGTCGTCGATGCCTGCAACGCGCCCTCCAGATTCCGGCACCTCTACGAAGACGACGTCTCCGTCAGAGACAAAATCCTCCGCATCGCGACCGAAGTTTACGGCGCGGACGGCGTGACCTTTTCTCCCGAGGCCGAGAAGAAGATAAAGGATATCCAGGACGACCCAAGCACGCGGGAACTCGGCGTGTGCGTCGTGAAGACCCACCTGAGCCTGAGCCACGACCCCAACCTAAAGGGCCGCCCGCATGACTGGACCCTGCCAGTGCGCGACGTGCTGCTTTACGAAGGCGCAGGACTCATCGTGCCCGTTGCAGGCGACATCAAACTCATGCCCGGGACCGCCTCCGACCCCGCCTTCCGCCGCATCGACGTCAACCCCGACACAGGCGAAGTGGTCGGGCTGTTCTAGATCGCCCAATGCCGTCATCGCGGCTGAATACAGGGCCAAGCAAGGTCAGTCGATGATCGAGAAGTACAAGTACTTTGAAGACTTCGAGCCGGGGCAGGAAGGCATTACAAGACCGCGCACGCTGGGCGAGGCTGACATAACGCAATTTGCATGCATCACGTGCGATTACTCCACAGTACATACCGCGCACCACACCCACATGAACGGCCCCTATGGCGGCAGGATCGCACATGGTCTCCTCGGAACTTCCATGGCCGCGGGCCTACTCTCCCTCGACGCCCCCCATCTCGTGGGAAGCGGCGTACCTGGAGCGTACCTGTACGGCTTCGACGCCAACTACAGAGACGCCGTCCTATTGGGCGAAACCATCAGGATCGCCTGGAAGGCCGTTGACAAACGGGACGATCCCGACAGTCAGCACCACGGCATCGTAAGAACTGATTTCCAGGTCATAAACCACGAAGACGTGCCATTCTACGACGGCCACTTCCTCCTGAAGGTACAGAAGCGTTCCGCCGGCGACAGTGTCATCAAATCTTCAGACTTCAAACGCCCCACGCCCTGGGAGATATCTGAATTCATATTGGATCCCGAAAAGACATACAGCTTGGCGGACCTCAATCCTGGCGAAGGCGGAGTGACCCTGGGACGGACCATCACCGAAACGGACGTCGTTAATTTCGCAGGTCTGACAGGCGATTACAATCCGCTGTACGTCGACGCGCACTACGCCGCAAGCGGTCCCTTTGGCGAGAGGACCGTCCCCGGCCTATTCGCCTTCGACATGGCGTTCGGCCTTTGGATGCGCGACTCCGGCGTTATGAGAGTTAAGACCGGCGACACCACCGGCGTAGCCGGACATCTCAACGACGGCTCAACATTCCTCCAGCCAATCAAGATCGGCGATACCATAAGATGCCTATACAGGATCGAGGAAACAAGAGTGTCAAAGAGCAAGCCCCACCTCGGGATCGCCAGATACGGCCTCCAACTGCTCAATCAAAGAGACGAAGTCGTCCAAGAAGGAAAGACCCTAATGCTTCGCAGCACCGAATAAGCCACGGTCCAGCTTCGGCTACCAGTGACGGAACGCCTCGATATCCGGCACTTCCAGAGCGCCTACGGGGCACAACTCGACACAGCAGAAACACGCGATACACTCGTCGGATATATTGAACTCGGGGTCGAGTGCGAGAGCTTGCGGGGGACAGTTCTCCTTGCAGTCGCCACACTCAGTGCATTCCTCGTCATCGTGAACCGGCTTTGTCGCGACCCGGTCATTCATCATCCCCGCGGGATATAGCGCCCTGAGTTTCTCTATGCTTTCTTCAGTGTAGAGCTCAGGTGAAAAGCTCACCGGCATCTTGAAATCAGGGATCACGGCGAAGGGCCCCTCTACCTCTATCTCATCCTTGCCGGCCTTCCCAAGCCCCCGCTCGATGGCCGCCTTTTGGATAGGCAGAAGCTCAGGTTCCACACCCATCATCCGGGCCATAACGCTGTCCAGCGCCAAGGCATCGTGACTGGCGAGCAGCTTGTTTACCTCGCGCAGACTGCCCCCATGGCAGGGACCGTTACCTTCAAGGACCGTCGTGGCGTCCATGATATTGAGCTCCGGACGGCGCAACTCAACAAGATCGCAGACGGCATTCGCAAAATCAGGACGATGCGAAGCATCCAGATGCAGTCTGGCCTTAAACGCGCCGGCCAAGTATCCATAGGTGTTCTTCAGCGCGCCCGTAACCATCATAAACGTATGCGTCTTAAACCGCGGCACATTGATGACATAATCGGCATCGAGCACTATCTGCGATACGACAAGCGGCAACCCGGTCTTCTTGCCCTTCTTCTCAACCACCCGCTCCGAAATCGACCTGTAGCATCCCTCGGACGCTTCGAGAATGCCGGTCGTTTCCGCCACATTTCGCGAATTGCTGCTGATCCCGCCGGGATTGTCGCCAACGATGACCTCGGCATTACGCTTCACGCAAGCGCGCACCACGGCCCGCACCACTTCAGGATGGGTCGTGTGGCCGAGATCCGGCGTCGAAGGACCCACCATATTCGGTTTCACGAGTACCTTCGCTCCAGTGAAATCCTCGGGCGCAAGCGCATCCATAATATTATTCACGGCCTGGGCGATATCCTGCTCAGTGGACTCGATGATGACGCGCGACTTGCCGTTACCAGACATCCTGTGAAGCTCCTTGTTCAAAACCTGTTCCTGCAAAAAGCCCTATCCATTCAGACAGTTATCCCACCGCCAGCTAAGCTCCTTGGGTCTCGACATAGAGCGCGTAAAGCGACTGGCTGGCGGCCATGAAAAGGCGGTTGCGCTTCACGCCGCCGAAGCAGAGGTTCGCGCAGGGCTCCGGGAGACGAATCTCACCGATCAGCGTCCCGCCCGGCTCGATGATGTGGACCCCATTAAAGTCCTTGCCCCCCCAGCCCGCTGCCGCCCACAGATTGCCATCGATGTCGCAGCGTATACCGTCCGAAGAGCCGGGCGACATGTCATAGAAGGTGCGGCCATTGGCCACCCCGGACCCGTCCACCACATCGTAGACGAGAATGTGGGGGGGATGCCCCGGCTTATGCGAACGGCCGGTATCGACCACGTAAAGGAGCTCGTGGTCGGGCGAGAAGCATAGGCCATTAGGTTTCTCAATCTCGCTGGTAACGACCGTGGCCTCCCCGGAATCCGGATTGAGGCGGTAAATGCTCGTCGGCAATTCGGCGGGTTCCAATTGCCCCTCGTAGAGCGACAGTATCCCGTAGCCCGGGTCGGTGAACCAGATGTGCCCGTCCGGATGAACGACGACGTCGTTCGGCGAGTTGAGGCGCTTACCCTCGAAACTGTCCATCAGCACCGTGACGGTCCCGTCATGCTCAGTGCGCGTGAGCTCCCGGCGCTCGCAGGTGATGAGCCGGCCCTCAAGGTCACGGATGTTGCCATTAGAGTTGTTCGACGGGCTGCGGAACACCGAGACCTCACCCGTTTCCTCGACCCAGCGCAATATGCGGTTGTTCGGGATATCGCTCCAGAGAAGATAACGCCCGTCCCCAAACCAGACAGGACCCTCCGCCCAGCGCGAACCCGTGAAGAGGCACTCCACAACCGCCGCGCCCACCCTGTATTTCGCAAAACGCGGATCGACGACCCTCACGGCCGGATCCGGGTAGCGGCCGATGGGGCCCGTCTGCACCGGCGCCGGAGCGCCTCTGCCCAGCAGCGCAGCGTCCGCAGGGAGTGTTTTCTCGGCAATAAACTTGCGTTCAGTCATAAGTCTCTCTCCTGGCGGGCGCGAAAACGTAGGTCGTGACGCCCGGCTATAATGGTGACAATCGTGGACTAGGATCTAAATGCGGCCCGCGAGCAATGATCACGAACCAAGCACAGCGGCAATACCGGGAGACCATGAGCACAACCTTCTACTTCGGATCGCCTTCGGTCTTTCGTCCCAAGAAGAAGGTCCCGAAATCCTCATCGTCACCCTTCTCGATGCCACCGATATTGGCCAAGCGCGAATTCATCATGTAAGTGCAGATCCCGTAGACCAGTTGTACAATCTGCTTGCTTGAGAACTGTTCGCCCATCGCCGTGAGCACGGCTTGCGACGGCCGCCCATCCTGCACCACCTCCGCCGTGAATTTCAGGACCAGCTTCTGCGTATCGTCGAACACGTCGGCCTCGGGCTTGCGGTCGACCAGAGCATCCAGTTGGGCCTGGGTCGCCCCCCTGCGCAACATGCCGGCCCCATGATTGGCCCATTCGTAGGATGAATTGCCGAGTACGCCGGCGTAAACCACCGCCATTTCCTTCAGCAGGAGCGGCATCCCGTCCTCTTCCTCCTCCCAGATCGTGCCGTTGAACGTCGCCCACTTCAGAAAGGTGTTCGAGGCATGGGCCGTCACATGAAAGAGCGCCAGGTCGAAGCCCATCGCATCCCACGCCTCGCGGACCTTCGGGTCGGCATCTTCTTTTGCCAGTAAAGGAACGTGCTTCATATTGGTCTCCTCAATCGGTCTTCCCGTCAATCGTTTAGGACGTCATGGATCCGCCGTCGATGACCATGACCTCGCCCGTCGTGTAGCCGGAGCTGGGTGAAGCCAAGTAGAGGGCGGCCCAGCTGCGCTGGGCTTGGGTGCTGCTGCGCAGCACCACGGTAGCAGCAATGCGCATTGCTGCGCGAGACCCATTTCTTCAGGACCCCTCTTGAGGGCCCCCTCGGGGAAGAATCGTGCACTATAACCGCCGCGGCCGCTTATCTCAACCGGAGCCGCTGGAGTGGGATGAGATTGCAGTGACCTCCGGACTTTTCGGTTACACCATGCGTACCCAGGGGTGCCCGCTTCAAACTTGTTTGGAGCGGGGGATTCGAGCGGCATGTCGTCATGGCTCATGTTGGCAAGCTTACCGCTCCTAGCCTGATGGCTAGAAGCGGGCACCCCCGTCACACTCCGGGTTCCGCAAAAACTACAGCCTACAGCCCGTGCTCGGTCCTCGCAATGATGCTGTCCTGCAGCGACTTGCTGAGGTATATGAAGAAGGCATTGTAGCCCGCGACCTTCACCATCAGGTCCCGGTACTGATCGGGGTCGCGCTGGGCCGCGCGAAGCGTGTCCGATGAGACGATGTTGATCTGAACGTGGTAGATCTTCTGGTCGATGAAGGACCGGAGCAGGGCCGATAGCCGGCTCACGTCCCCGTTCCGCGTGGCGTCCGGAGAGAGCCGCATGTTAAGTATCGCGCCGCCGGTCCGCTCGACGTTGTCGATCTTACCCATGGACCGCAAAACTGCCGTCGGACCGTTGACCTCAGTGCCCTGGCAGGGCGAGTCGCCGTCGGCCATTGGCGTTCCGGCCAGGCGTCCCGACGGGAGCGCTCCAACCATGTGGCCAAGTGGCACATAGCCGGACATGGGCGACCCACCGGGCGAGCAATGACCGCCGCGCAAATTGGTGAGCTGTGTCGTCTCCGACACCCACTGGTGATGCACCCAGGCGATCTGCTCATCGGCCTCGTCGTCATCGTTGCCGAACTTCGGCGCTTCAGCGCACATCTTGCGAATGTCTTCATGACCCTCGAAATTGGCGTCCATGGCCTCGCGCAATTCGGCCATCGTGATCCTCTTCTCGTCAAACACCAGCTTCTTGATGGCGGTCAACGAGTCGCCCGCGTCGGTCGTGCCCGTGCAAAACGACCCGGTGTTGAAGTTGTAATGCGAGCCGCCCTCTTCTCTGCATATCCCCGTCTCGATGCAGTCGTCGATCAAGGCCGATTCGTAGACGGTCGGAAAGAAATCGATGATCTTCTGTTCGTTGAGGTCGCCCGATATCTGGACGTTCTCGGTCACCCATTTGAGCTGCTTGCAGAAGGCCTCCTGAAACTCCTCGAAGGACTCAAACTCCGT
>SDBV01003205.1_pt1 | contig 24357 bp, 33 predicted proteins | sample 2277081 | NCBI WGS metagenome assembly SDBV01 (sample SAMN10402039, study PRJNA504765) | marine sediment metagenome | isolation source: marine sediment core GS10_PC15, 223 cmbsf | place: Arctic Ocean: Southern Knipovich Ridge | collected 2010 | reverse complement strand
ACCAAACACCCAGGATGGCACTTGCTAATGATGGGGGAGGATGGGGGAGGATGATGGCGAACTGGTAGAAATCAAATACTGCCCCTGGTGCGGTGAAGAACTACCGAAAGAAGAAGGTGAATGATGAGTGAATTGACAGAAGAAGAAAAGAAAGAGAATTTAAGGAATCTTGTATCGCAGATGGAGAAAGAAGGCAAAGTCGTTCTTACTACCATTCAGGGTTATGTATCTATGGACTTAGACCACATGATAAATGACCAACCGCTAGAAGGGCTGTTGTATGATCTCAATCGCCTACCTGAAACTATCTGGACTTTTATTGACGATCCCAAATGGGTGAACGACTATGCTGTATACTTAGTCATTAAGAGATTGAAAGAGATAATAGATGCACAATCGAGTATCCCACAGGAAGGTGAATGATGGCTAAATACAATAAGTTTGCTCGTGAAGTCCCGCCAAAAGAATTGGTTGCCAAAACACAAGCCGCGATTGACACCCCTCGCAAAAATCTTGACAAACTCCTGGAACTGCTCAAAGGGGTGCATATTGGGCATACGACAAGTTGTAAAAGCTACAAGATTCATGAATCCGCGGGCTGGACAGATTGGATGGATTGCAACTGTACTCGCGAACAACTAATAGACCTCATAGAAGAATTGGAGTTAGCGAGATGAAGTTAGCGTTTATTAATAGGAGTAGTTTTGTTTCCTCACTTGGTGATGGTGGGAAAAGAAGTTATGGAAGTAAAGGACAAAGAGGGTGACATGGCATATATTTTTCTATGGCCTGTTTTTTTGGTTATGGCAGCAATAGTGGCATGGATAGACTACTTAGACGACATTAGAAAAAGTACCGCGAGTTGGCTAAAAAGATGACTGATTTTGAATACGACTTCACAACAGAAGAAATTGCTACACTCAATCATGTTGTAGACGTAAGAGAGAAGATGAATTTTGTTTTCGGGGATCATCTGCGGGACATTCTGCAACCGAGAGAGGATGACGTATCCATAGAGTTCGCTCACTTGCCAGACAAAGACTTGCAACGAGAGTTATATAACTACAGGCGCGGGGCAATAAAAGAGCTGGCTGATTTGATAGAGCCGAGTATATCAACAATTCGGATGTACGAGCAGGTATGTAGATATTGGCCTGTAAAGAGGCGCGCTAAATATGATTATTTACTATTTCATCATTACAAGGTGGTTGGAGATAACGAAGAACTGGCCGCATTATCAAACGAGAACAGATGGACGGTAGACCAGATCCGCGCATACAAGGCCGGGGAGAAGGTCTGGGAGCAGCACATCAAAGCCGCGCTGAGCGATTTGTGGAAGGCGTTACCGGTTGTTCCATTAGGGGATCAGCCGCGGATAAAGGCTACGATAGACTATTTAGAAAGGATGTTAGAATGATATTTGACAGATGGATTACCAGTAAACATGTGCCATTGCTGGGGCGATTGTTTGGTAAGCGGCATTATGGGGGAATTTTGGGAAAGGCAACTATAAAGACTATAGAGTGGCGAGGGCACTGGTACATTGTGGAACTTGTGGTTGGCTCGTCACCTGAGAATGTCCACCCGCAGGAAGCCGAAATGTTAGAAATCGCAAAGAAGTTAGGCCGGGAGTAACCCCGGCCTGTTATTATTCGTACCACCTCCCGTATTGGCCTAACCTCTCTAGTTCGTCCAACCAATTCAGAATCGCGATAACTTTTTCCAATTCGTTATGATGCCAAGTCTCGTTTGTTGCCCAAACATATCGCAAACAATCCCACATCATATTGTCCTCTATCCCGTGCATTGCCTCGTTGTTCCCCATGTGTGCCTCTAGTTCTTTTCTGTATTCTGCTGGAGTCTTTTTCATGCGTAAACTCTCTCAATTTGACCCTTCCATTCCCCGGAGTCGTAGCTGATCGCTTTCTTTAGGCTCATGTGTTCTCTAGCCTCTGGCACATTCACCAGGAGCCACGCTAACCAAGAGGGGTTATGATCTCCGAGGGTTGCCAAAAACACATGAGGCCGAAGGTCTTGTCTCCATAACGCCCATTCGAGAGCAGGAGCGCAAGCCCCCTTTGCCCGTGCTAGGTTTGCAATGTGGAATGTTGCCCAATTTCTTTTCATTTTCCAACTTCTTTCTGCCAAAGTCTATCAATGGCAATTTTAATAATGCTGCTGACGTTCCTAAACCCAGCTTTTAGAAGGTCGTTTATCTGTCTGACTGTACGCTCACTGGGGCGTATGCTGGTTGGTCTATTTGGTTTCATAATTCTACTTCCTTGATATAGTATTCAAAAGGCCAATCGTGCATCCTTTTTGATCCCTCAATCATTTTGTGAAGCTCCTTTTCTGCCGCTTCCCTACTGTAATAGCCTCCATGAGCCATATAATCATAGTCTTTGGTTTTGTGTTGGGATATAACCAAGTAAATAATTTTCTTCATACCGCATCCTCCAAGTGACACCAAGAAGGTATTGTGCCGGTGTCTTTTCGTGCTATCAATCTGTTTTGCCGCGCACATCTACGCGGCCTTCTTCCAAATAATTCTATTTGGCTTTTTGTTATACCTCCAATGAGGTTATCTAAATACCAGCATTGGTTACATTCGTTAATTTTTATGGGTAGTATCTTCATAAGTAAAACCTTTCACCCGTATACCGACGGGTAGCGGGGGTTAGTTATCTTTTGTGTCTTGCCCTTAATTGTTTACTGCGTTTCTTGTTTCCTTTGAACCCTCGATCTTCACCGCGTAGGGCGGCAAGCATTTCATCATTGCTTTTTTTGGCTGGACGATTGTCGAATCTAGGAAGCAGGATCAACGAGAGAAGAAGCTTGGTAATTAGTTTCTTTGCGTTGTTCATATTTTATTCCTTTGCCCCTACTAACCGGAGGGGCGGACGGAGTTGTGTAACTTTAGGTGGCTAGTCTGTCGCTTGTTTCTAGCCCTACGGGTAGTGTCATGTGGTTGTGTTGTGCGCAGTCGTAGCAAATCGAGTCAACGTCAAACCCCTGGTGGTGGTCGCCCTTAAGAAACAGGGTATTCTTATGCGTGGCGTTGTTGTAGTACTTCGTTTTGAAGTTATAGGTAAGCAGCAGGGTTACGACCTGGTTGCTGTTAGTGGGCTGAGCCGTAAGATTACCAAAACTGCCTTCCTTGAAAAACAGGCGGGTATTCTGGGCGATATGGTCAAGGGCTGTAGGGTTGATATAGGTTAGGATAACCAATTTGGGTAAATCGGTGGTGTATTGTTGCCCGTTGCCATTGAAGCGGTGAATTTTCTCGTCTTTCATGATTGTACCTCTTGTTTCTCTAAATAGTCTAAGTGATAAAGGGCGTTTTTGTAGGCTACTAAAGCCTCAAATGTTTCGCGTATGCCGACTGTTTGTATTTGTCGGGCGAACCCATCAACAGTAAAGCTATAATAGACATTTCCACCACCGGGAGCATACTTCTCAAGTTTTACCTCAATATTGCGCCCGATGCGTCGATCCAATATATTCTTGATTGCTTGTAACTGCATTTCTAGGGTGTGCTTAGTTATCCGTGTCATGATCTTATTCCTTAGTTGTCTACACTCTCAGGCGGTAGACGTTGCCTAGTGGGTGTTCGGGCAGTAAGGAATCAAACCTTACGCACTCCATGCCTGGAAGCTCTATCTCTGAGCTTATGCCCGTGTTTGTCTAATCTAGTGATCGGTGCTGGATTGCTTTAGTTTTTCTATAGTGATTTTTGTGTGATCTTCAAATTCCTTTTTTGATAGGACAAGGTATGTAATGTCTGATGTTCTAAAAGCCTTCATGAGTTCAAACCCGTCAGTATGAATATCGCAGTATTCTATTTCTATTCCGCTTCCGTCTTTATGGGCATGTGCTTCGCAGGCACAATCAACTAATGTAATCATAATTCTTTCCTTTCGTTTAGGCGGTAGACGTTGGCCTATTGGTTAGTTTACAATAATACGGAATGGTTTTCTAAATATTGTGCGCCCCAACCGCGTTCTAAAAGACATGCCTATTCCGTGTTCGTTGGATCTGATAGCAAACCCAAACATAAAGGGGTTTTTGAATGTCCAGCATCTAATTTTCATAATTCTCTCCTGCCCGTATACCGACGGGCGGCGGCGTAGTTGTGTAACTCTAGTTGTCATCTCCAGCCCATCCACGCATTACTATTACAAATGGGGCGGGGATTCTTACTACTGTGTTGGTTTCGTCCATATTGTCTAATAATTGCTGAATGATTCGCTGTCTACATCCGTTATTGTGTTTTAGTTGTTGAATCTGATGTCTTTGTTTTTTTATGAGGGTGCGCATTTCTTTTTTGTTCATGATTTACTAACCATGTCTTGGGCGATTTGTTCCCAGTTGTGACGTTCTCCACCGTGATATGGATGCCACTCTTTAGAGGCAGTATAGTATCCAATGTAGTTGTATTCATTGGTGGGCATGTGGTGGGGATTGTAAATAATATTGTCCCAGCCGTGAACTGTGCAAGACTTTATGTTCTTGACTTCATATATTTCAACCTTGCCGAATCCGTGTTCTTCCATAGCTTTATCAGCACGGCTAAAGACATTTTCAAGTGGTCGTATCCATCCGTTGGTCATGTCTAATCCTTTCACTAGTTTATAAAATAGGCCGCTGGGGAGGGATCGAACCTCCCTATCTGCCATCCAGGCCCGCGGGTGGTGTTACGACTTGATGTAGTGATATGCTTTGCAGATTTGCGCATAGTGCCGGAAATTGATTGGTAATGCTGTGGGGTGTTCTGCTTCAATGAAATTGTAGAAGTCCACAAAGAAGCTACTTGCTCCCCAGGCGTCATATGTATTGATTTGGTCGTACATCTGCTTTTTTTGCCCGTTATGGTATGAGGTAATGATCTCTTTGATTTTTTCGTGTGAATTCATCTTATTTACTCCTTATAGTAAAGGGTTTCTTAGTCTTATTTTTGGTAGTCTTGACCATACCAGCATACGGATTCTTTTTATGCTTTATCATGGCATGTTTGACTACTTGATCTTTCTTGCGCTGTACTGACTTTTGGTATTTGTTCATGATTTACTCCTGTAGTTGTGTAACTTTAGGCATTTATAGGCCAATTCTCAACAGTGATCTTGCACATTTCGCTAGGCCGGAGTAAAGAGGTATATTCGTAGTTGTCAATTAGCCCTAAAATTCTGTTCTGACTGGCAACAGATATGTTGTGATATTTTGTTCTTTTATTGCCACGTCTTACAATTGCCAGACCGATATTATGCGGGTAGTAATTACCTTGTATAGTTCTGATTCTCATGTTTGTTCCTTTCGTTTGTAATATCTGATTCCAGCGAGTATATTCTCAATATGTACAGATAGGCAGTGTTTACAGTGGTATGCGTCGCTGGAATGATCGTTCCCACCGAGTGCCTGCAATTCGCGTAGCTTGATTTGATAAAATTCGAGTTGTTTGGTTGTTGGTTCTTGAATTGCCCAGCCTTTGGAGAGGACCTCGCATGTCGTGTCAATATTTCGGTTAGACTGGCAACGCAGATTGAGACAACCCCCATTTTTTGTCTTTGATCCACAGTGTCCACAGATAGCAATAGTCATTACTTGTCCTTTGTATTTCGTTTCGTACTACCTATGTCGTTATTGTACCACATAAAGGGTTGAACATGTGTTCTGACTTATTTGACACATAAAGTACAAGTGTGCTAAACTACAGTATGGAATTCCCGCTAACAACCAAAACAGGTAAGAAGTACCGAGAGGGTGAGTATAAAGGCAAGGCAGCGTGGTTTTATGAGTCTGGGACGATTCTAGACGCTGGTGACAAGACGCTCTTACGGGGGCCGCTAGATGCGAGGATAACTACCGAAAACAACGGGGAGTATCAGGGAATGAGAGAAGAAAAACGGTTGCAAGCGGTACGAGATGCCATTATTCGGGGGACTGGTGTCAACGGCAACGAATTTGATGCCCTGGGCGTCATGACAGAGGCACAGACCCGCTTGTCCTTACAGATCGACGGGAAGAACCCTGGCGCAAGCACCAAGGCATTCCAATTGCTGATCGCACAGGCCGGTCTGGGCGTATCCGACGGTAAGGTGAGGGTATCAGACGGTGAGAGGGTGCTAGAAGCAACGACCATTGAAGACATGCGGCTGCTGATCGCTGCTGTGAGGGGTGAGAAGCAGGTGAGATGAGCCTTACCACTACTCCAGCGCACACCGCGTGCCTGTCTGCCCCTGTGGACGGTCATGAGCGTGTATGGATGGCCCCGTGCAGGCTGGTGGAGGGGTGAGGAAGCGAGGGAGGAAAGAGGAAAATGGATGGCGGATGGGGGGGAGTACGTTAGATTGTCAGTCTGTTCTTGTGGTGGTGGCCCCACGCGGTTACATCTGTGATATACTAAAATAATGGAAACCTCTGATTACATAACACGAATCCCTTTGAAGGGTGGCAGAGAGTACACCGTCCTTACTGGATGGAGAAAATACTATTGCTACACTTCTAAAGCTGGGGTTTGTAAGGAAATGAAAAAGAAGTATAACAAAAGATTTCGGAAAGTTGGCAGAGAGGAAGTGCGCAAACAAATGATTTCCTTGCGCACTATACCGTAATAGTGTACAATAACGGCAACTAGTGAAAGGAAGAACATGATTTCAGACAGTATTGTCAAACAGACAGTAATTATTTATTACACAATACAATGTTTTGTGTGCAAAAAAGAAGTTACACACGAGAGTGACAACGAACTTCCGTCCAGCAAAAGCAAAGAGTCTTTTTTTGCAGAGAATAAAGAGTGGGAAGAAGTTCTTATTTTAGCACCTGCGAACAAACATGATGTAGAAGCTTTACTATGCCCTGACTGTTACAAAAATGCAGACGTTCATGTATTAAAGCTCGGTGATTATATACAATGGCGGAACTATGAAGAAGTTTAACGCAACTGCGGCAAAGTGGAATGGCGAAACGATCTCTGACCCGGAAGAGATTGTTTTCAACAGGAGGTATATCTCACAGTTTGTACCTAGAACCGGGATAGTAGCGATCAATAACGCAACGATATATGTGATCGTGCAAGAAGAACGAAAAGAATTCGAGACGTGGCTATTAGGAAAGGATGATTGATGCTAAAAAAAATAATTCCACAAAAAGAAACGACAGTAGTTGTGGATGCGCCAGTTGATAATGACCCCGTTATAAAGATAGAAGCGGAGAGTAAAATTATCAACACAAAACCCAACTACATCATTGTGAAAAGCGGGATCTCGTCTGATGTCGAGAAGTTCCAAGACTTAGTGAACGCCAAAGAGGATTATAAACCCCTCGGTGGTGTTGCGGTTACAAGTAATATGAGCTTCTTTCAAGCGATGGTATTGAAATCGGGATATTACATGGGAATAGATTATGCAACAGGGGATAGTATTGAAGAAAGGATTCAAGATGAAAAAGTATGACGGAAAGAAAATTGTTGTAATGTCCCAAGCCTACACCGTACACGAAGTAGTTCCAGAGGACGAACACAATTGGGCGCGTGTTATCTATATAGACAAGAAGGTCGAATTGAACAAGACTATGCCCGAAGATAACAAAAGCGTCGCATTGCTTCACGAAGTTATTCATATCATCAACGAAACGACTGGACACAAAATGACAGAAGGGCATGTTGATGCGATCAGTTACGGATTGATTGATGTGATGAAGAACAGCCCCTGGTTGAAGGAAATATTCTAGTGATTACATTGATTGTTACAATATCTTTTGTAACGTCAGTCCTGATGGTTAGATTTCTTTTCTGGGTAGATAGGCTGTTGGAGAGAGTATGACCAAACACGGACACCATAAGAAGAAACGCAAAAAAGTAAAAAAAGCGGTTAAGAAACCGAAGAAAGGTAAATGAGAGAAAAATGGATTGATGTAGCAATAACTCTGTTCGTGTTGGTTCTTATGGCGTTGTTCATCCGCGTGGTGATGCTATGGTAGAGAAAGCAAGTGACGATTGATTTATCTGAGAAAACTGACGCCGAACTTGACGCTTTAGAAAAATTAGCTTTAGCGACAATAGCACAATTAGAAGATACGCCGGATAGTTTTGCGGCGTTCTTTGAGTTAATGCACGGGAGTCCATTGCACAGCGAGGGAGAGAAGTGGATCGTAAACGCTTACCAAGCACACAGCGAGAAGAAAGGTCTTGCACAGGAAGTTCATCGCGAGGGAGGAAAGACTACGGTGTTCTCAAAGTTCTTCTTTGCCTATCGAATTGGTAAAGAACCAGAGAAATGCAACATGGTCGTTAGGATCAACGACACCAAAGCAAACGAAACCACAGAAGCAGTTGCGCACATGATCGAGTATGACCCGAAGTGGCGGATGGTCTTTCCAACTGTCGTACCCGACAAAAACAAAGGATGGGGACAATCAGGCTACGAAGTAATGAGAAACGATATGGACTACTCCGAATGGGCGGAGATAAAAACAAAGAATCCATCCTACCCCACGTTTGTAGGATATGGGTGGCAGTCCGGATCTATTATCGGTAGCCGGGTGAACGGTGTTTTAATCGTCGATGACATTCATGATGAGGAAAATACAAGTTCTGACCGAATGTTATCTTCTGTAAAGAAATTCTATAAAGAGACTCTATTCTTTATCATCATGAAAGACGCGTGGGAGATTTGGAACTTTACCCCCTGGACGGAGAATGACGTTTACGCTTATCTAAAGTCCACCAATCGGTATATCCATTCCAAAACACCTGTAATGATCGCGGCGGAGGAAGGCGAGGGGACGTATTGGGAACCTAATCCGCTGATTCCTATTTCGGGACGGTGGTATCATCTGTACTGGCCTGAACAATGGGGATATGACAGACTGGAGAAAAGCTATGACATATCTGGAACAGTAGGCTTTTCCAGGATGATGATGCTTGACTTGGAGGCGACCAAAGGGCTTGATTTGAAGGAGGCCTGGCTGCACGAATACCCCGCCGAGGACATTCTCCCGTCTTGGCCTGTACTGTTTGGAATAGATTATGCTTCTACCGCAGATAAGTTGAAGGATAAGGACAGAGACTATTTCACAATCGCTGTGATGCGGGGAATCCCAGGTGGCGGACTTGTTTTGGTAGATGGGTTTAGAGGACATCTCAGTAAAGGGGAAGGACTTGCTAGGACTGTTGCGATGGCTGGTATTTATCCAACCCTACAAATGATAGGCGTTGAGAACATTGGTAAAGGTGAAGAATTCTACAACGATCTAGTTCTAACAAATGACGCTTATGGAAGCCCCCTGCCCCTAATGCCAATCAAACACGGGCGCAGGTCTAAGGGAGATCGCTTTGAGATTTGGCTTGGCCCACGTTTTGAAATGTCACGAATCTGGATCAGCAACGTACAGACCCCTTTTATTACAGACTTTAGAAATGAATGGCTCACGTATCCGCGAGCGAAGCATGACGACTGCTTGGATGCCGTCTACATGGCCGCGTTCGCAGGAGAAGGATTCATGCCGTCAAGGGCAGAAAGGTCTTTCAGAAAGAACCGGAAGAAAAACCCATACAAAATAGGAAACGATAATGGACAGAGAACTACAACAAGCATCTAAAGAAATGTACGAGGAAGATCGCCGTGTCAATTTAGGTATGATGAATGGCATGTACGAAATGTACAACATGATAGATCAACTCCCAGATCAGCTTGTGGAGAAAGGTATGCGCCTTGTGATAAGTTCCGATCCTTTTGATGTGGTTAGTCAGGGGGTCAGGTCTTTGTCTGTTGTTAAGCCAAACATCACCTATGTGCCTCTAGGCGGAAGTGAGAAGGACAGGGTAATGGCAGACGAGATCGAGAGAGCCTTGCTTTTTCAGTGGAACCTTATGAACCGGAGAGGGCTGGATATTCAAAAAGAACTATTGCTACAGTCGATTCTCTATGACCGTGTTTGCGCTACCCTTGTGCATCTTCCTACCCAACGAGCGGCTACAGGAAAACAAAAAATAAATAGCGAGAGTCTTGGACAGTTCACCTGCATACCACGTGATCCTCGTTCTGTTCACCCCCGACAAACAGACTCGATGCTTGAAGCAGTTTTTTATCATGACGTTAGACCTGCCCACGAAGTCATTAGCTTTTGGGGCAAGGACGCCAAGAAGTTGAAACGGGCGATGGGGAACAAGAAAAACGACGGATTTGAATACGTCACCTACATGGAATATTACGACCTTGACAAAAGAATGGTGTGGGCTGTCCCGCAAAACAGTCGTACAGACCTGGCAGACCCGCTTGTGGAAGGCATTTTGATTGTTGAAGGGAAGAACGAACTACCCTTCTTGCCCTGGGTGGTCAAAGACGGCGGGAAAGAACTCACCCCCCTGTTGTGGTCAATATGGCAGTCAGGACAATGGAAGAACAAAAACATTTTAGAGTCTATGTCGATGGACGAAATCATCGCTTATTATGCCGCCCCCAGAATAAAGAAGTCCGGCCCGAACACAGATAGCATTGAATATGACTTTGGAGAACCGGGAAACGCAGCGCACGTTCCCCCAGGACACGACCTTGATATTTTAGACCCCCCCCGAATGGATGAGTCTTTGCTGCGATCAAGTGATCGCAGGGGAGCCGAGATGCAGAAGTCAACCGTCGAACAAGTAACTCCGGGAAACATTCCGTCTAACATTGGATTTGCGACACTGAACATTGTTGCACAATCTGGCGTACAAGCCTTTGCCCCATACACTAAAAGAGCAGAGGATACAATGGCGGAACTAATGACAATGATGCTTCGTTATGTTGAGTCAAGTGGAGAGAACATGACCGCTCTTTCCCGCGCTCCTAAGAGTCCAGACGCGAGGGAAGGATTGGCAGAAGAAATCATCATCCGTCCTGGCGATTTTGATGTGAATAATATATTTATAGAAATAGAGCTAAAGAAAGAGGATGGGCTGAGTGAAATCCAACAGATAAACGGCGTGAACATGCTTCTTGATAAAGGGCTTATTTCAAAACGAACCGCCTTGCAAAAAGTAAATGTTCACGACCCAGAAGCAGAACGCGAGGTTGCCCAAGACGAGATTCTTAAAGACTCTCAATTCCAAGTTGGAATACAATTACAACAACAAGACGCGTTGTTTGAACAGCAGTTAGTGCAAAACCAGAGGATGTTCGAGCAGCAAATGGCTCAACAACAGCAGATGCAGCAACTTGCACAGCAACAACAACAGCCACAGCCACAAGGGGCGAATGGACAACCTTCTTTGGGACAAGAACTCGCCCCAGGAAGTCCCGGTCAAGAGGAAGCCACGCGTAGGCGCGGACAAGGATTTGAAGGTGCGCAGGGCGGAAGTGGATTTGTTCCCGCCCAAGGTGGCGCGCCTCCAGCAACGGTAAATCCGGCGGGTACAAGGGAACAGCAACAGCAAATTCAAGGTAGGTAACGATGGCAGAAAGAGATCGGATTATCCAGGCAAAAATCCGTCGTCAAAAACAACAACGGGCAGCCCGTAGACGCAAAAATCAAGGGGAAGATACTCATGTTGTCAAAGAGGGCGAGAGTATTTTTTCAATTGCGGGAAGCCAGTTTGGGGATCAAAGGTTCTTTGAAGCGATCCTAGCGGCTAACCCACATCTGAAAGGGGGTGTGCTTCGTCCGGGACAAAGAATCACATTGCCTGGAGTAGATGCTGGCTCTGACCCTGTGGTAAGTTTCGCAGGGGTTGGAGAGGCCTTGAGAATTAGTGCTAAAACCGCAGAGGCACAGCAGAAAGAACTTGGCGAGATAAAAGACCCCTTTAGAGGATTTAATATTAATGACTTGACAGATAGGGGACTTGCGACACTGGAGTCGTTCGGTTTTACTCAGGAATTTCTACAACTAGCAACCGATCCAAAAGAAGGCGGGATATTCGACAATTTCAATGTGGGACTTGGTGCAACCGGACAAGCTGGGGCGGATGGATTCGTTCCAAGAAAAGCAACAATCCCGCCTGGTCAAGTTCCGCAACCAGACACTACGCCATTCCTTCAAAGGCCAGGAGCGCAGGAATTGAATCTTGGTGGCGCACCCCTTCCCCCACAACCAGGACAACTTCCTAAGGTTAGGGGTGGTTTTCAGGACGCGCCAGCAGACCTTGTTCAGCAAAATCTGGCTCCGTTTGGAACAGAGCCAACGCGAGCAGAGTTATTGAAATTTCAAGATGCTATTGGAACAACTCTAAGGCCAAGCCCAGGTGCAGAAGAAGTGACAACCCCTCGCCAGGTAATCGGGAAAGCTATTACAGAAGGCACTTTAGATCTTGTTGATTTGGTTAGGGGACGAGGCTCTTCTCTTGAAGAACAGAGGGCTTTGAGGGATGAGCGTATGGGAAAGGGTCTTGCCCCACTGGGAGTTCCCGCATCTGCTACAGGCGATGTTACTGTACCGAACGTTTTGACCATGTCGGTTACAGAAAAAGCAAAAGAGTTTCGGGCAGGGTTTGAAAGTGTATCGTCTGTATTAGAGGCTCTCCCTCTCGCCGAAACACAAGAGGAAGCAGAAGCAATTCGTTCCACTCTGCCTGACGCATTGCCAGAAGGCGCAGTAAATATGCTTCTTGCTAACGATGTCATAACTATAGAAAGTATAGAAGAAGAATACAATTACAATGCGAATACTGGAACGTACACAAGAAAAACTCCCGCAGAAACGGGCACTGTTCAAACTAGCTTCGGAAACGTGGTTGACGAATACTTGAAGTTGAACTTAGATATTCCGCCCCTTTATAGAGGGGAAATCAGGCCTCCAATAGCAAGGTCATTGGGGAAGGGTGGATTTAACACTGGAGCAAGCAGCGGGTTTAATAGTAGATTTCCTGGAGTCAACAACTTTACTGGACTGATTAACTGGAGAGGGGTTTCACTTTAATGAGTTTACAAAATCCGTTTCGTGATAACTTGCCTATTCCGTCACGGGGGAAAAGTGTATGGCAACCCAAAATGCCAGTTGCCCCTGATGACCAAAGACTTACACCAGAGGAACCATACGGGATTCCCGAAGATTGGGATTGGCGAGAGGCAGAGTTAGGGCCGAACAATGAGGCACTCCCATTTGGTGCAAAAAGCTGGTCGCCACGCGGCGAAGCGTTTTATGGCGGACGCAATTCATTGGAGGAATGGTATTTGGGATTCCTCCCCAGAATAATGGCGGGACATGACAGAGCAAAAGGACTAGAATTACGAGAACAGGCCAGAGAAACCAATGCGCTGGCAAAGGGGGCGTTTAGAGAAGGGAATTACAAAGAATGGCTTGGATTGGCTTTTACGGGACTGACAGAACACCTGGAAGCGAATGTCGAAGGTGACTTTTCTATTCTTACCCCAGCTACACGCGCCACAGGTGAGGTTCTTGGGTTTTTGTTTGGGGCGGTAACTCAGGCGGAAAAGGCAGTTGAGAGAGGGCTAGGAATTGCTGAAAGCATTGAAGATATGGCTGGTGGCGAAAGAGTCAACATTACCGAATCGTTATTTGGTCAACCCGTACATCCTGACTCCAAGTTCCTGGTCAAATTTCTGCGCGGCGCAGAACGGGTTGTTGATGTCGCTGTTGGCCTCCCTCTCAACCTGTTGCGAACAGGAGCAAATGGGATAGGTTACGATGCGTTTGTAAACAAGATCGAAGAAGGTCGTCAAGCTGGAAGAATATTTTATTCCACCACTTATGATCCAATGCTTCGTACCAACTACATCAAAAGGCTGGAAGATGGGGACAATCCCTTCCTTTTAGCCCAAGAACTAGAACATTCGGGCGCGGAACTTATTGGTGGGCTTCTGCTTGATCCTCTTGCGGTTATTGGAAAAATAAACAAAGCCGCAAAGCTGGCAAAGGCTGATGCTAAAGCAGCGGCACAAGTCGCAATGATTCCTAAGATAAGGTCTGCCTTGAAGGTGGACGACATTTCCAAATTAGCCGATATTATCCCAAACCAAACCACCGTTGATGTAATGCGCGCCACAGACGAAATAGCGGAAGGATTCGTTTCGTTTGGGGGAGAAACAAAACTCTTGGCACGTTCTCAAAGGTCGTCACAAAAAATAATAAATCGCTCTTTTGCAAACACGATGGGGTTATTTTCGGGCAACATGAGAAAAGTCTTTGGGGATCAAAACTATGTAGAAGAACTTTCTTCTGCTTTTAGGTCGTGGACGAATTTGCGTAGTCCCGATCCCAATGAAGTAACCAGAGCACTTACTCATCTTGGGGAACTGGCAAGAAAGGGCGTTGATGTAGACATATTGTTTTCAGAGGATGGGATACGGGGCGCGGCCTTGTTGAACGAGATCGTAACTGGAGCGGATGGGGCGCGAGATATTTCAAAGGTATTCGATAACATTAAGAATGCTGATAGTCCACAGACGTTGATTGAAATAATGCGCCCTGGGTATGAGAGAGCGACCAAAAGGATGTTCCCAACGTTCCAGCAAAAACTAAATCAAGGAATCAGGCTTACCACAGGAGAAAGGGTCTTGTTCGAGGCCGAGAAAGCCTCCGAAAAATTACTTGGCCCATTCAACAGATTTTATGCAAGAACATATATGGGAATGAATCCGGGATTTGTTCTTAGAAATGCCTTGAGCAACACAACTCACATTCTTGTCGATGAGGGAACTGGCGCATTTTTGAACTTCAAAGCAATGCGTGGCGTGGGCATGAGAGACTCTCTTACAAGACGTATGGGTCGGCTTCCAGAACACCTTATTCCAGGCAGGGGTTCTTTTGGGCCAGTTTCAACCGCGCCGGGAATAGACAAACTAAGGTTAGGTGAAAAAGGATCATTCTTTGGCGACCTTGTGGATAAGGCAACTTCGATAGGGCTAAAAGCCAACCAAAGGGTCGAAGAACGCGCAGCCCTCAGAGTTTATTATAATGCCTTTGAAGAAACAATGGAAAAGCAAATGAAGTTGGGGCGCGCTATTCCGGCTATGGATATTCTTTCCGCCACAGGTCACACCGATGACGAAATGAGAATGCTAGAAGGGCTTCTCAAAACAAAACCCACCGTTCAGGAAGCAGAAACGGCATATAGAGCAGCACTTTCAACAGGCGGAATGGAACTAATCAGGTCGGGAACCTGGGTTCCAAAGAAAGCCAGGAACTTCTTCAAAACAATTGGCAGGTGGGATGAAGTTGTTGACGGGCTTGCTGATGCCCCGGTTGAATGGGCGAAGAAGGATTATATTAAGTTCCTCGATGAGATATTCGCTGATGTTGACAACATGGCGAATCATGTCGTTCACGAAATCGAGAACATCCCACTGGACGACGAAAGGTTTGTCACTCATCTTAATGCTGTGGCAGAAGCAGTTTCAAACTCGCCAGACATGCCCTCTCATGTGGTTACAACGTGGAAGCATAGAGGTATTGCGAATGCTCTTGCCCAAGATGGATACAGAGGAAGTCTCAGGGGAGGGGTTCATGACGGTGGAGTATTACAGGATATTATAAAGTTTGCAAACAACGACCCGGAGCAATTAGCAAAACTAGATGGTGCTATTGAAAAACTTCGGGCCGGGTTTCCGGATTTGGACTTGGTTATTTCAAGAACCGATAGTGGGGAGTGGTTTTATAACGGGGCATTAGACAACATAAGGCGCGGGAAAGTCCAGGCTCTTTATGACGATGCCAAAGGCATATTGAAGGCAGTTGGAGATGGAGTGATGACTCCCAATGCAGCGTGGAGAAAACTTGGTCTTTCTCAGACATCTCCCCCGCCAGGATTGAACTTCCAACAGTTAAAGAATTATACATGGGACTATCATCTCCGTAGAATAAACGGGGCAGAATATGCTATGCTCCGCAACGATGAGATAAAATTCTTTGAAGCGGTGGGAGAGTCTCTTGTGCAAGAAGGGTTCATGACGGCAGACGACCAAATCAGCATATTCTCTGCCGCAAGACAGCAGGCAGTAAAGGCGATTGAGTTTGATAACGTTTCCTATTGGAAAGGCACAAACCTTTGGATGCCCCCTCAGATGAATTCCAAGTTTGACAAACTTATGCTGTTGGCTAAAATGAATGACATTTCCTCCGTTAGTAGACGGGGCGCGCCAACAAAAAGATTAATCAACACAATAAACAAACATCTTGGAACAAAGTTTGACGACATATTAGACGAAGGACTCACGCTAGAGATGGCAGAAGAAGCCCTTCTTAAGGCGCGAGGAAAAAAGGACTTTGTTCCTCTCCACAAAGCACTGACTGTTGATGAGGTTCCAGACACTTCTGCGGAATTGCTTTCCATTATCGGGAAAGGCGCAGAGGATGTTACAGAAGATGTCGCAAGAGAAGCGTTTGAAAAGACCGCGAAAGAAGCCGTGGTAAAGGCAGCGGCCAAAGTCACTGATGACCAGAAAACACGCGTCAAGGCGTTTGAGGATGAGATAAAGGAATTTGGGGGATTCGGAAAATTATCAGCAGGCACTAGCGCAACAACGCCATTCACCAAGGCGGGAGAGGCGGGAAGGGAACTCACAGAAGATCAAAAAACCAGAAAGGCCGTACTCGATAGACTAGATGGTCTGTTGGAGGAAATAGAAGAAACCGCAGGGTTTAAGCCTAAAGTTTCTGAGGCTGGAGAGATTAATCTAATTCCCGACGAGAAAGAGTTTTTAAAAATCATCATAGACCAAGAAGCTAGACTAGCAGGCGTCGCAGAAGCAACAGAGAGACTCTCAGGGTTGGGGGAGAAACTTCCGGAGTTAGGAATCCGTGTTGCGCCTCCCTGGGCAGGAGAAACGCCGACTGATTCTCGATTCTTTTACGAAGCCAAAAAACACACTCAGGAAGTGAAGAAAGAACTGGCAGATGCAATCAATGACGGGTATGGCAAACGCATCGAGATATTCTCGGACAAGGACAAGGAAAAAGCGTTCTCCGAATATATTGCCCAGGCTTCTCGTAACCAACAACAAGCATTGGCACAGGCAGATAAAGTTGCCTTTGCTCGGAGAAACTTCACTCTACTGGACTATGAAGATAGAACCAATTTGGACACGTTTGCATCAATGATGTTCCCCTATCAGTTTTGGCATAGCCGGACGATAAAAAACTGGGCGTTTACCAGATTACCAACCGACCCATCGTTGTTGTCTAAGTACGCTCAATACAAAGATTTCCTTGCAGACATTCACGCGGGTGCGCCTGATTGGTGGAAGAATAATATTAATTCAAATGAACTTCTGGGATTGGATTCGGAGAACCCCGTCTACTTCAACCTGGAAGCGACCCTGAATCCGCTAAACGGTTTGTTGGGCGTTGATTACAATGACCCACAAAAAAGAGTTAACAACTGGACAAATTTCTTAGATGACTTAGGCAAGTTCGGCCCGTCCACCTTTACTCCATTAAGCGTTATCACAGCAATGGGACTTCACATTCAAGGCGAGAATGAAGCAGCGGCAAGATGGGCAGGTAGACTTCTACCTCAGACTGCGGTTCTCGACGCTCTTGGGGTAAGTTTGAAAGACCAAGAGAGCAAGATGAACGTGTTCCTTAGAGAAAAACTAGGGATGAGTCAAGAAGGACTTTCTTCTGTGGGTGGAGCGTTGATGGGTAAAGACCTATTCTTGAATATATTTTCAGGAGGTATTGATCCTCATACCAGGAATCAGGGCGGTAGAGCGTTGCAGTCAATGGTGGATGAGCAGATCATCTCGCCAGAAGAAATGATTAAAGCTGCCTACACACAAGAGGGCGACATCTGGAATGCGGGAATTGAACGGGCGATGACTAGCCGTGCTGGGGGGCAGATGACCTCTTACTTCGCGGGAGTTGGATTTAAGGGCAGATCAAAGAACGATATTCAAATCGACCAGTTCTACAATGATTATTTCACCGTCTGGAATACAAGGGCTAATTTGGGAGATGATGAGTTCCGGCAGCAAATGAATAACCTCCAGCAAAAGTACCCGTTCATGGATGCCGTTCTGCTTGCAAGAAAGGGCGGAGCAGAACGTGACACGGCAATTGCGTATCACACACTAGGAAGAATTCCGCCGGGGTCATCTGAACTTGTGCGACTTTCTGGACTGAGCGAGGAAGTTATAAGCCTTTTCTACGAGAGTAAAGGTGATATGCGAGACTGGACAAGAGGCGATAGGATGAGTTTCATGGGGGCAATCTCTGACCTTATGGCAATCACTGAAATCCCCCCAAAGCCCGTAAAACAGGAGTGGGATGCTGCTCGATTGCAATGGAAAGATATTGAAAGCGAAATGAAAGCCCGGTTTGGGGATAGTGTTCTTGAGCAGATAGATATGTTTTGGTCGTTATACAGTGACAACCCCGACAGCAAAGATGATGCGTTTGCCTACCTGAGAGCAAATCCCAGAGTGCAGAGGGCAATGGATTTCAGAACACAGGCAATCGCATTGAACCCCACTACCCCGGTAGCGGTCTATTATGGAGGTATTGAAAAGATAGATCAATACTGGACAGGATTGATGAGACAAGAAGCGACCAAGAAATACGGTGAAGAAATCTTTGCTCTGAATGACCTGTATTGGGTGGCACAAAACCAAAAGAGTTTCCTGAAACAAAACCCTGTTCTGAAAGAGTATTGGGATTTCAAGAATGGCTTCCAGGTCATAGTTAATCAACAATCCGTGAATCTTGGAACAAGAATGACCGAGAGCAAAGGTGTACAACTACGCGATGTTACTTTCCAGGGCGTAGGCGAAAACTTGTTGTTTGGTGCATTGCAGAACGCAGAAGGCAATGACTTGACATTCGTGAGTATCAATCAATGGCAGCAAATCATCGGAGATGTCAATGTGAACTTGGCGATTAAGGCACTTCAAGGCAAGGCGTCTAAGAAGGAAGAAACAAAATTAAGAGAAATAGCACAGGAACTTGGGCTAAAGGACGAGGACATTCTTATCCAGTTGGTAGGCATTGCCGCCAATCGGTAGTTGACAGATATAGAAAACTTGTGCTAAAATACTTATTAACAACTAACTAATTTTTTAGGAGCAACTAAAAGGAGAATAAAAATGAGCAACCAAGTGGATAGCGGTCAAGCTATCTCGGAAGATGATGATCTCACGCAAGATCAGGCACTTTCGCAGACAGATGGCGACAGCAAAAAACCTTCGGGCAATTCACTAGCTGGTGCAGTATTAGCCGATGCCGCATTGAGTGACCCAAAAGCCAGAGAGATTTTACGGAAGCAGTTACAGTCTGAAAAAGATCAAGGCGTGGCGCAAGCAAAGAAAGACGCTAAACGGGCATTGAATAGTGTGGACGAGATTCTAAAAGAACTCGGACATGGTCAAGAAGAAACTTACAAAGCGAAAGAAGCAATTGCGCTCCGTAGGTTCACGGAAGATTATTTCGGCGATTCGCAACCATCTGAAAGCGTTTCAGCAGGTTCGGAGGTACAAGGGTCAGCAAGTTCTATTTTAGATTTTGATAAGGCGTTCACGGCGGCTGGTGTAGACCCGCAAAAAGCCACACCAGAAGATATAGCTTTCATACAGGGCTTTCAAGGAAGTCAGGTTGAGCTACAAAATCAAATGATAGTGCGTAAACGCACTCAGCCGCAAAATACGTCGACCTCTCTCTCAGCCCAAGCACCGGCAGGTAACGCTGTTGCGCCCACGCCTGAGATAGTGGAAAAAACTAACAAATACATAGAGGAACGTACTGCGGCTCTCATAAAGGGAAGTAGAGTTGAAGCCGATAGGCTGGAACGCGAAGCCCGTCAAGATGGCGTGAATGTTGACGCTGTTATTTGGGATGTCGAGTAATCCTCTAAGGAGATTTACTAAACATGGCACTTATTTCAGGACGGGTAGATTCATACGATAACACCGTCCCTCAAAAACGAAATGTTACTGACCGCATTTTGCTTGCAAGTCCGTTTGATCGTGCAACGATTGACGCTCTTGGGCTGAAAAACGAAAACAAATTTCGTTTTGTAAACAAACCCCACCGAACTTACGAGTGGCTCGAAGATGTCTATGTGGCTCGGACTGACACACTAACCAGTTCTGGCGGCATGGCAGGGGACTCGACTACCACCACCTGCTTGGTGACGGCCCCTCTCTTGTATGTTCCTGGACAGGTCATTTTGATTGATGCGGAGTACATTTGGGTTACGTCAATCAGCTCAACCGAGTTGACCGTTGTTCGTAACTATGGTGGAACGCAAGCGACTCACGCCAACAGTGCTACAATTACGATTGTTGGTACTGCTCGGCTAGAAGGTGCTACTGCATCGGATAGTCCGACTACCGAAGCGACAAGCACATCTAATCACTCGCAGATTTTCTTCCGAAAGGTTGAGGTATCTCGAAGTGACCAGTTGTTCCCGAACTACGGTATTGACGGACTGGTAGAGTATTACAAGAACAAATACATGGACGAAAATGTAATTGAACTTGACCAATTACCCTATCATGGGCAGAAAAACGTAGGTACAAGCTCTCACGCCTCCGGGCGTGGCGCGGGTGGATTTGAAACTTTCATTTCTACGAATACTACTGCTGCGGCTTCTGCTCAACTCACTCGAAAGATGATTGATGACCTATTGCAGGCCAACTACGATGCTGGTGGATCACCAGATGTGCTGTTCTGCAACACTTTCCAACAGCGGGTGATTAACTCGTTGTACGAAGGGTTTATTTCTACAGACCGTGACGAAACCAAAGGTGGTAACTTAATCACCACTTTGGTTCCCCCAATTGGATCAATGGTTCCTATTCAAATCGTAGTTGACCGTTTCTGTCCTACAGACTCGGTTTACCTGATTGATCGGAACCATTGCGGTTATCTCACCATTGACCCGTTCTTCATTGAACCCCTTGCAAAAACTGGTGACTCTGACAACTGGGAACTTATCGGCGAGTACGGATTTGTCCTGGCCTTTGAGAAGGCACACGCATATATCAATGGTCTTTCAACAAGCTAAAGGAGGCTTAATATGGTAGCAAGCGTACAAGCCTTTTATCTTGTCCCTGGATTTGGAACCGATGGTATCGGAACCAACCAAAGAGCATCGGGTATGCACCCGGAGGCTGGCCCCCAGATTCTTTGGGGGCAAGGCACTCCCGCCGCAATTGCTCCTTTTACCAGCGTAAACAAAGGGTCACTGTATCTACAGGTTAACGCCTCGGACGATACATCCCATGTTTGGCAAAAGGTTGACGAAGGTGGCGACACCGCTGACTGGATTTTGTTTGAAGCAGGTTCAGGCTCGGTGGGGGCGGCTGACATTGCACTTACCAACGGCACAATGCTGGTTGGTGGTGGAAGCGGGATTTCGGCAGAGCAAACTATCTCTGGCGACATTTCGATTTCCAATGCAGGGCTGGCCGCGATTTCATCTGCTGTGATCGTCAATGCTGATGTTGCGGTTGCTGCGGGAATTGTTGGCTCTAAACTAGCAACAAACGCCCGTAGAAATCACGTTGTTTCTGTAGAGTTCAACATTGATAACGGTGGCGGCACTACTATTGATGACATTGTACTGATGCCTTCTACCGCAATCGTTGTTGTGGCTGCTCACGTAGTTTATACGGAAGCAACCGACTCTGCTGGAGTGGCTAGTGCTAATGTAAGAATTGGCACTACGGCTGGTGGGTCGCAACTTGTGGCTCAAACCGCTTTACAAGTTTCAAAAGCGATTGGTTCTAAAACTGCCCTAACGGTAGTTTCGTCCGATCAAATTGTAGCGGCAAATGGTTTTATCAACGTCAGACATACTGGCGTAGCTACTACCGATCCAGGAAAGTATAAGGTCGTGGTAGAATACACCGTAACCGATTGATGATTCATGGGCGGCTCTATTGTTCGAGAGAATGTTATAGAGCCGCCCACAAAGACCCAACTGTTCCTAAGACTGCTGGACGCGAACAAATATGTCCAGTATGACCTCTCTTTTGAACTTTCACAACTTACACGAGGGCGGAACGTGCCTTTTGTTAGGCAACGGCCCCTCCCTAAACGATGTGTCGATTGGATTGCTGAATAGATATACAAGCATTGGATCAAACACTATATTCAGAAGCGTCGTAATGCCAACCTACTATACAGCAATCGACACAAGAGTAAGACTAGAGTTCAGCGAAGAAATCAACGAGAAATATCGGCATATTCCGAAATTCATTCCTACTCCCAATTTAGACAAGTGGGAAGGCGAAAACATTTTTCGGTTTTTTCATAGACCTGGCCCCTTGTGGCCTTATGCCGACACAAAATTTCCTGCCAATTTGCTCGACGAAGAAGGTATCACGTTTTCATGTGTGATGCACGTTCAGATGCAATTGGCCTTTTTTATGGGCTTTACTACAATGCTGATCGTAGGAATGGATCATACGGTAGAAACCAAAGAACACTTCTGGGGCAGGGATGATGACCAACCCGGAAGCGAGGACTCACGCTCGTTATGGGCGAAAGGGTATAAAGAATTGCGAGAAAGAATGAATGTTCGGATGTTGAACATCAGTAGTTATACAACTTTACCGCCAGAGGTTATTCCAATTGGCGATTGGCGGAACTATGCCTAGCTTTTACTGTAATGACCATCAGGGAAAAGCCAAAGCGTATGTTGACGCCTTGATGGATGCGGGATATTTGAGAAATCTCGTAAGAGATGGTACGGCAGACTTCTGCTTGCTTGACCTTGATTGGGGTAGCCGGGTGTCGATTATAAGCGACTTTGCGGTTCGAGGGAAACCGACTTTTCTTTATCCGCATACAGCAAGACCCGTCCTGCAATGGGATGGAATGTACCCTTCAAGCCCACACACAACAGCCGTGTTCACGATTGCGCAGGGCGGGGTAGACATTCCAAGAATGTACGGACTCGTTGACAAACCCATTCACGCTGTTGGATGGACATATTGCGACATAGTTCCTTTTGAGAAGAAATCGGGTAGCCCCCAGAAGGTTTTGTTTGCTCCCATTCATGTTAATGGGAATGGGTACATGACAAACCGAGAAAGAAATCTGAACTCAAAGGTTTTTCACAAACTTCTTAGTACGGATGTAGAATTGACCGTAAGGTTTTTATACAATCTTGAATGGAATGGCTTGTGGGAGGAAGAAGGAGTAACTTACGTTCAGGGTAAACCTGACCAGTCCACAAAAGAGATTGACGAAGCGGACGTGGTTGTGTCTCATCAAAACATGGGTTACTTAGCCGTAGCAAGAGGTAAGCCAACCCTGTTTATGGCGGAGTATTTACCTCCCATTAGCGGAAACACGGACGCGGCGATCAAGGTCGTAGCGTCTTGGGACAAGTACAAAGACGAACTGATGTTTCCTCTAGATATTTTGGCTGGAGATACAAAAGAAATGTTGCAGATAGCATGGCAGCACGATCTCGCTAGAGACTGGAAGCACAAGTACATCGGCAGTCCATTTAACGCCGAGCAATTTGTAGAAATACTGGAAGGATACCTGTAATGGAGTCAAGAGACAAAGTGCAAGGATACTGGACTAGTCCCCCCAGAACAAACGATCCGATTAGATATGCGGGTGGCATTAATCAGGGTCGAAGAAGTCACTTCTTGGTTCAAATGATGAACAATTATGCGAAGCGAAACTATTCCATCATGGAATTGGGATGCAATGTAGGAAGGAATTTATGGTATCTGTATAACGCAAAGTACCAGGATTTGTCTGGGGTCGAGATAAATCCAAAGGCTTTTGAAATTCTAAAGCTAACAACTTCTGGCACTCCGATCAAGCCGCTTCTTGGAACAATAGAAGAAACTATCGTTACCCTGCCAGATTATGATGTGTTTTTTACAATGGCAGTATTGATGCATCTTCACAAAGATTCTGATTGGGTGTTTGCAGAAATAGCCAAAAGAGCAAGGAAATTTATCATTTGTATCGAGGATGAGAAGTCTACGGGGCCACGACATCACGGCAGGGAGTACAAGGAAATCTTTGAAGGTCTGGGGTTCAAACAAGACAGCGAGGAACATCGAATCCCTGGACTTAACAGCACTTACATTGGGAGGGTTCTGATAAATGAGAACTGACCAACCGCTTGATGTGATGGCTCACGCCGATAAATACCTGGGAGGGAAGGCACTCATCGTATTAGGAGGGCCAAGTGCTGCGGGATGGAGAGAGTTACATGACTCTATAAACCCCGATGTGGTTATTGGGGCTAATGGAGCGAACAAAGAAATTGATGATTTGGATTATTGGTTGTGTGTTGAAAATATGGCCTACCCTTTCCGAAAGGCAAACGAAGGGGAGCAAAGATACATAGACATCATGGAAATGTTTCAAAGAACTGGCGCAGAAACAAGGATGGTCAACAGGAAGTCCTACAAGTTCCTAGAAGATGCCAAAAATGTGATAAAGATTCGTAGAAGC